>Ga0123352_10006565_pt1 | contig 17822 bp, 12 predicted proteins | sample TergutLab28metaG_FD_89700 | JGI IMG/M metagenome (GOLD analysis project Ga0123352, IMG submission 89700) | Labiotermes labralis P1 segment gut microbial communities from Petit-Saut dam, French Guiana - Lab288 P1 | ecosystem: Host-associated > Arthropoda: Insects > Digestive system > Gut ... | reverse complement strand
TTCCGTGCATCGTAATTCAATGTTAATAAAAATCCAACCAGATGCAACAGTATGCAGATATTTATTTACTGCAGAGTCACTCTACATGTTTCGGGTGTCACAGCACCCATCATCAGGAGTACTGAAAACTGTAACCGCATCCTCCGGTACAGGTTTGTGGTTTGTGCGACTCGCACAAACCAGTCCCGATCAGGCCACGTTGGAGGGAAGTAGCTGTACCAGTATTATGACCTGCACCGGAGGATGGGGTTACAGTTTTTATTACTCCTGATGATGGGTGCTGTGACACCCAAAACATGTAGAGTGACTCTGCAGTAGATAAATATCTGCATACTGTTGCATCTGGTGGGATTTTTATTAACATATTTAAATTCTATCCACATTAACTAAATGGAAATTACGAATAAGCCATATGGTCAGAACACAACTATATTGTTACATAGAGTAGTACATAGGTTATACAACTACATGTTTCGGCCCTGGGTATTGGCCATCTTCAGGTTGTTCACAATTTATCGATACAATATGCGTTGGGTTTAGTCTGGAAGGGGGGGGGGTGGACGTGATCTCGTCTTACAATATTGGGAGGCGTGGTCTTGTGACTTTTCTGACAAGTGTATATTGTTGAGCTGATCGTTAAATTGTGAACAACCTGAAGATGGCAAATACCAAGGGCCGAAACATGTAGTTATATAACCTATGTACTGCTCTATGTAACAGTATAGTTGTGTTCTGACCATATGGCTTATACATAATTTCCATTTAGTTAATTAGACAAACACAAACGGGATGAAACACCTCAAAATACTGTCCACAAAAGAAGTGTACGTAGAATGTAGGGATAATGTAGAATATCAAATTTACCAGGACCAATTTTAATTTATGATTTCTCAAATTAAACTAGAGTCCTTATAAGCAAACCGAGTGTACTTTAAGTAAACTTTTTATGAGACATTTATGGTTCTCAAAGCGGTGTTTGTAAGCATTCAGGTGATCTTGGTTGTGACATAGCGTCGTTGGATCTTCTTGGGCTGCTTAACTCTTTTAAGATGAAGGGAGCACAGTCTTTCGAAATGTCGGGAGTCACTTCCCCATTGACACAGCGCCACACCTCAGTTGACATGAATCCTGATATCTTGGTGTGTTCACGCAGGAAGTGCGTTAAGAATATCTGCATAGCGTTTTGTTGTACATACTAAGACGGTTTCTTGCAAATGAGGTGAGGTATGCTACAACGAACGATGCTACAACGAACGAAGGCTACAACGAACGAATGCTACAACGAATACAGATGCTACAACGAAGGAACGCTACAACGAACAGTTTTTATCAATAAAATCAGGATGCTACAATGAACACAGTTGCTACAACGAACGAATGCTACAACGAACAGTTTTATCAATCAATTCAGGATGCTACAACGAACACAGATGTTACAACGAACGCGGAAGAATACTATCGGCCGACGTAGCACGCGCGTGCGCATGCCGTGTCAGGCCTTACCGCTTTGATTCATTCTTCAAAAAGGTGGAAAAACGCCCACCAACTGATTAAGCTCCCACAGGACAGTCACCCAAGATGTATAGGAACAATGAATCCTCTCCTTCCACCTGTATGTGATTTTTTTGTGATTTTTGTTAGGGAAAGTGTGTTCATAGTTTTCACTAAGGAAAGAGTGTTTATGTTTTTCAAATTTATTTGTACAGCGTAAAAAAGTTACATAAATTAATCTTGTATTACTTTTACACATTTTTTGTTTTGTATAATATTTTTTCAAGTTTAAGTGATTGTGTTGGACGGTGACTTTGTTCTAGACTGTGGGCCTGGAACGGATTACCCCTAAATACATATACTTCAATGTATGCAAGAACGAACATCTGCCATAACGAACGAGGTTCTAGAACCAATTACGTTCGTTCTAGCATACCCTACTGTATTTACACATTTACAAAGTGCGCTAGATTTGAGGCTATCACACCGGTGAGGATAAAGATTCAAGATTTATAAAACGTTACGCCGTGTATACTGGTAAACCGATAAACACCTTACCAGACGACACGGCCAGAAGTCCCACAAACTCGAATCTTCGTGAACGAGATTTCTCACCTAATAACACTATCCTGTGCCACCCTTTCTCCCCCGTACATTCTTAGTGGCTATCGGGATGGCGTAGGTGCGGCATTAAGTCATTGTGACGTTATCGCCGTCCTGTTATGGGCATCATAAGTTATCAGTCTTTGGCAATGTGCAAGTCAAAGAATAAGTCAGGAACATTTTCTCGTCTACTACTGTCCACACAAGATCTACGAGCCACACCCTTTCGTATTCAGCTCGTACCTGCGGTTCTTTCTCTGTGACTGAACTGGCCAGGGAGGGGGGGGGGAGGAACTGACAACTAACTTGTATCCGTTTACGAGGTTATAAGAACATACAAACTACATTCAATCCACCATAAACCTTCATGGCGTGGCGGTGACTTAGGTCGCGGCTACACTGGAACCAGAACCGACACAACACAGCAAACCAACAGTTGTCTGGGCATACATCGCCAGACACGTGTGGCTACTGAAGAATAAAATCCAATTAGATGCCACTTATTACTTTATTATGCTTATGTTAGGCTCAGCATGTTCAGGGCACCATTATGCCCAGCATCAGGAACTCACGACGATAGCGTTGGTTACCACATAGGCCGTCTGTTTCTCGAGTTGTTGTAACACAGCCTTCGGTCCGGACACTCATCCATCCTGCCTGTACTTAACTTCCAACCAGTAGCTACTCGAGAATCAGTCGGCCTATGTGGTAACCAACGCTAACGTCGTGAGCTCCTGGTGATGGGCATAATGGTACCCGAAACATGCCGAGCCTAACATAAGCATAATAAAGTAATAAGTGGCATCTAGTTGGATTTTATTCTTCAGTTATCAAGATGATGCACGGTCCAATACACATCAAATTTACGTGTGGCTACATTGGAGGCAAAAACGACACAACACAGCAAACCAACAGTTGTCTGGGCATACATCGCCAGACACGTGTGGCTACATTTGAGGGTACGGCTATATTGGAGCCAGAACCGACACAACACAAAAGCCAGGACAGATTCCAGATAAGGAAGCAGAAATCAAAAACATTACTATGAACTACAATGAAACCGATACGACTGGAATGTTATCTCTCCCGACCGTCTGGCGCCAACAAAGTGAGTTTGTTTCGAGCCAACCGTCTGGTCAGATACCTGCTGCAGTTGGCATAGGAATCGAGACAGAGAACTACAAGCCCTTGTGTAGCTATAAGTACGGACAAGCATGTCGGATTAAATGTAGCCACGCGTGTCTGCGATGTATACCCAGACAAATGTTGGTTTGCTGTGTTGTGTCGGTTCGGGCTCCAATGTAGCCGTACCCTAATCCGACATGTCTGTCCAGACCTATAGCTACTGCAGCTGAATTATCACAAAACCAGTGGGTTTGTTTGCGCTGAGTTTTCACTCTAGCACCACATTATGGAACCTTGTTACGTATGAAGTATATGATAAGAAGATATTCGAAACAACAGTCACCATTCCGATATAAAATTTCCAGTTATAAAGATACTGTATGTGTATAAGTAATTAGTAACCTATTTAATTACTTACTTACTCCTTCTTGAGAAGCATTTCATGGAACCCGAAGGTTCATTACCGCACTAACAAGCGTCCGCCACCTGTCTCTAGCCTGGGCCAGCCCAATCCAGTCCACATACCCACATCCCACCTCCTGGAGATCCATCCTAATATTATCCACCCATCTACGCCTAGGTCTCCCCAGTGGTCTCTTCCCCTTCTGTTTCCCTACGAAGACCCTATACACCCCCTCTCCTCACCCATACGCGCCACATGCCCAGCCCATTTCGTTCTTCTCCATTTTAACACCCGCACAATATTCATTAGTGTTATTATTTCAGTACTTACCTGCAACGTTTCATTTCTCTTCTATTTCATCCCAAAGTTTTGGCTTGAGATCTCTCTTATGGTAATTTTTGTCTCTTTGGTCCCAGAGAGGCGTCATATGTCTAAAAGTTCTATTATATACGTTTTGCCCATTGCTACAACACTCGAATCCTATGCACACTGCAGCAGGTGTCTGGCCAGACTTTCGGGTCGAAATAGACCCACTCTGATGGTGCCAGACAGTCGGCCGTTGTTGGGAGCTAACATTCCAGTCGTATCGGTTTCAATGCATCCTGTGACATAAACAGTAATGCAGTTGATATCTACTTCCTTGTTTGGAGTCTGTCCAGACTGCTGTGTTGTGTCGGTTGTGGGTCCAATGTAGCCACGACCATAAACACAGTGAATTGAACTTTAGGCTACATTTCCATCGGGCCAACAGGTACCTAGTGAGTACGAGTGTTTCTATGAAACGATGACACTCGGATGAGTGGAAGCAACAGTAAAAAGGTTGCATCGCAGTTTGTTCGTCAGCGGTACGGATGGATTTTGAGCGTACACAGAACAACAGGTGTCATCACGGACTATCGATATAAGGAATGATGCAATACGAGTTTGGGAGAGCAACTGAAGAAATTATACTCACAATACGATTATCGATATTACAAGGTGAATTATATAAATATTACATTCAAATAGATAAAAAGTAATAGTGCAAATTAAATACTCTTGAGATTTGATATATTTGTTAACTACAATTCGGTTGACACCCGGTGGCAGTAGTACAGTACACATTTACACACAAACAATACATAGATCAACACAGTTAACAACTTTGTTTGGAAGGCTTTCTGGGATTCGAGCCCAGATTAGTCAAACTAAAATTAACGATAAACTAACCGCGTAAAAATTATCGCCATTTTGGGAAGAGTGCGGGCCGTGCCTTTCCTTTGCGAGTTATACCTTGGCATTTGCCTTAAAACTGAGGAAAACACGGAAAAATCTCAGTCAGTGTAGGCGAACCTTTTGAAAAAGTTTATTTTTTTTGAGAAACTGGCATAAAATCCAGCAATATCTAGATGGTTCGGCTCTTTTAATCCATTATCGGATTATCCGAAATGGATAGAGAACAGTTAATCAATTCTTTTGTCTGAAAAAGTGTATAAATATTATCGGAATTAAAATTTTTTGACGTTCAAGTGACCGTGCATCGCGATAAATTCTTATAATAAAACCAACTAGATGTACTATTTTATCAAATTTTTTGGAATGAAACTTTACATGTTTCGGACAGTTCCTCTGTATATCATCAGGGGTTTTTCACTGTACACACAGCATTGGTATATGTCATACAGGTTTTCTGACAGCTTGCGAGATGTCAGAAAACTTAAATTGATTGGTCTTATTGTAAGTTTCTACACAAATGGCCAAAGGTCACTAACCCTGGAGTTTTAAAAGCAAATACTATAATTTTCCGAAGTTGCGCTGTACAATTTAAATTTGAAAATGCCAAATATAAAAAAAAGAATTTTCACTTACACTGAAAACGTTGGAGGAAAATACATTTATGTCCTTCACACCATATGCGTGCGTGCGTGCATGTTCGTAAGTGTTTGTGTGCGCGTGTGTGTATGTGTGTGCGTGAGTGAGTGAGTGAGCGCGTGCGCGAAGATTGCGTTTGTCGCAGAAAACCTCTGCCGACTTCTGCCTTCCACAAGGCGGAACGAAAATACGAGATAAGATCGAATGTCACCGACTTGGTTACTAGCAAGATCCCTCCGCCATTGGGAGGTCAAGAGGCAGGTAAGGTAAGAGTAAAGACAGCCAGTCACACCACCCCTCTTCAATTAATTCTTTCTTTCAACTAAATCTCATAAGCTCTTTGTTCTGAAATTATACCATACTGGTTTCGAACCAATGGACGATTACAAATGAAATGACACAAACAGAATGTAGTAAGTATGTGTCCTTGTTGAAGCTACTGCTATAAATGTCACATATGACACAGACATACTTTGGATAATAAAGGAAAGATGTTTAAATAATACAGCGTTTTTTAACATACACGTCATTAGGAACGTTTATGGAAACGCTCGCATGCGTGAAGTATACTTAGACGCCCTTGCAAAAAAAACCTGGCGGCGTATTTTGTTTCTTCGAGCACGAACAACCCTCAAGCAACATGGCGACTGTAAGAAGATATAGCTTGAACCTAATGGGGTTGAAGTGTCACATGGGCTATGAGAACTTGTGACCTGAATTCATATGAAACGGCAGAACCTCATCAATTATAACGTGATAGTGAGATGGGGTGAATCTGACCACGTTACCAGTATCCATAAAAGGAACAGCTTGAGGGTGAAGGAAATGGTTAAATATTACACCAGTTATGAATAAATTTCGAAAAATCTTACAAGACGCGATATAAAGCTTAAAGAACCTTTAGTTTGAAAATGTTGATTTATGTTCATATGACGAAAATGTCATCTGCACGACTTACAGTTGATTACGACAAGAGATGGGAGATGTGGGATAAAGCAAACGGAATGTTCTTCCCCTTAGCCCTCTGCCACCACTATTCCTCCCACCATTCTTCTCCCACCACTGGTATCTCCTCTCCACTCACCACCCTAGCCTACTTTCCTATATTTAGGGATGAGGGATCAGAATCGTATAGTCCCTGGAGAGGATATTACTTCGCGGACGTACCATGAGAGGAGAGAGGGTAACCACTACGTGACCCTGCGCTGGATTATTAGAGGGATAGAGGGAGATTGAATCGAGGACTGCACTAGCGTGAAACGGAGCAAAGTACAAGCTGCGAGCCTGATGGTGTTAAGCAAATACTCAGGGCGTGGTTAAGAGAGCTTATGTTTTATCGGGCAGTCTTGGTTGACGCTCTGAAAGGGATATTACCTCCTTTCTTCCTAACACTTGGCAGGGGATGACCCAGTTGGAGTCCGGAGAAAATGTTTTGTTCTGCAGACACCTCGACTGAGTTTGTAACACAGAAGAAATGGTCTGCTTTTATCTTTTATACTTCCAAGTTAAGCCATGTTCTTACCGTTCAGAAAATATAAAGCACATTAACACTCACTCGGTCCCGTTGAGGGATACGGACGGTTATGAGAGAGTACGGAGTAATGAAATAAAGAAAAGGGCAAAGAACAAAAAGGAGGTGAAGGAGAAAAGGAACATAGAGCGAAATAAAATGTCTGAAACCTGAAATGTATGGCCTACATAATACCATAATTCAGCACATTTCGTATTGCTATCGATAAAGAATTCAGAAGCACTTCTAGGGGACGTTATATCGTTCTGACTTCTCTTTGTATCTCCAGAGGGTGCAGCTAGTACAGTTATGTCGTTAATAATACTTGCAGATTAGGGAAAAAATCCATCAACAGAAACAGCAAGGTTTTTTAAAAAAATATACACAAAAAAAATTTTAAGAATTTTGATTCAATAAGAAAAATAAAATCTGTGAACTTTTGGTAAAGGTTAATTAAGACAAAGATTCCGAATATGAATCTAGCGTTCCAACGAATGACACTGAACTAATTAGAAGGTAAAATGGAAGAGACAGGAAAGAACAAAAAAAAAAAAAAGAAAAAAAAAAAAAAAAAAAAAAAAAAAAAAAGAAATAGGAAAGGAAAATTAAGACAAATTGTAATAAGAACAAATTTAAAAAATAAAAAAAGATATGGGAATCAAAGCGAAAACTTTGAGTCAGTGTCACCTCGTTTCTTTCCTCTTGATTTTACTTAATGAATTACGAGGAATAAACAAAACAAATTTCTGAGCTGTGCGCAGTAGGTCTAGACGAAATTAATTTGATGCGACAAGTCGTCTGCAGCCAGGATGTGTCCTTTTGTGTGGCGCCCAGCATTGCTGGGATGGCAATTTCACAAGGAAACCGTGCCTTACCGTTGTCACGCTTCGTATCCTGCTTATTCATAGCGATCGCACATAGTATTCAACCTGCGTTAGAACAACTTCATTGCATGGATTGCTAAACAGTCCGTGCTATACAAAATCATTCCCCGCTCCCAAGAATTTTGTTACCGCCCTGTTCACACGCCGGAAAATGAAATTTTAAAACCTGTACTTTTGTGATCAAAATAATATCGTTCATAAGTATATATCTGTGAATAAATATTCAAGTCTCTGTGGTATTCATATCCGTGCACCAATTGTTAAAAATATATAATAATAAATACACTACATAATAATGAAATAAATTTGTATGTGGCACGTATTTACCGGCGTTTCGAAGCATCATAGTGCCTCCGTCTTCAAGATCAAGCAGTAAGCTACTATGACGGTTAAGCGGTACAGCGACACATCGAAAGACTGCTTAGCCCTAATAGAAGGTAAAGTGATCCTGTTAAGGTCCGGTGTGGTCCCGAGGGTAGGTAGAGGTATAGCTGTACTCTTCCATGACCGCGGCACTAGAAGGGGGTGAGTGGTCAGCAGCACGCCCCGGCCGCACTTTACCTCCGGGAAAGACCTGGTACCCATTTTACAGGAGGCTGGGTGGGCACCAGGGTCGGTCTGGACGGGCGGAAAATTTGTACCCACCGGGATTCGATCCCGTACCGTCCAATCCGTAGTCAGTCGCTATACCGACTGAGTTACCCGGCCCTTAGCCCTAATAGTATTGCTTAATCTTGAATATGGAGACAAAACGATACACCGAAACGTCTGTAAATCTTTAACAGTCGGCTCGGCGTAATATTCTCTTTTACTACTTCGCAACACAATACGTTTTTGCGGTGAGAAGTTGTTAGCACCTCGCCCAAACCCCAAGCTGGAGGACCGCCCCTTGTCGGCTGTCCGCGACTGCACATTCAATATATTCGCAGCTTCTCTCCATATTGGAGGCCGTTCCTCCATCCGCAACCTGATGACGCGCCAATACCTTCGTGACAGGGACCCACTTATCACGGAAGGCGCAGTGTACCAGAGGAAATAAATGTTCATCGACGCTGCTGTGCAAAACAGTGGCGTACCCAGGTATTTTGTTCGGGGGGGGGGAGGTTCAACAAATTCAGTTGAGGACAGAGGACAGAGAGAACAGGGATCTGGGGGCAGTTTCCCCCTAGTCAGGTGTCCTGGAGGCAGTTGTAATTTGGTACAAGAAATTTCATTTCATGTAGTAAAATTGTCTTAATTTTTGGTACTTTAAGACTATTTATGATGACAACCAATTTATTTGTCATTGCTAATGCAAAATAATTGCGAACCTAGGTAGATTTAGAATTTTAATGCCTTTTTTCCGAACATCTTGGGGTGTAGGCTTCCTAAATTCAGCAATTTTTAATAGTTTTCACAATCGGATTGAGTTTGGCACGATTTTGGAGGGTCTTTGGAATTTCGGGTGGGGGAGTTGAATCCCCAAACCCCTCCTCGGTACGCCACTGGTGCAAAGGGACTCCATAAATAGCGCAAAATTATAGGCTGATTTTCAACAATGAGTCTGAAATAGTGTTAAATATAATGACCTTGCTGTAGTTTGAGGTTCCACACAGGCAAGTAGATATAGTGACGGTGGAGAATATTGACCTCAGGATATCAGGTCACAGGTCCGGCATTTGAATGCGGGACCTCTAGAGTACGAATTAAGAGTAACAGTTTCTGTACCAAGTTGTTTGAAGATTCTAAGGTAGGCATTACATCGGATTTATGTGGATTTCAGAATACAAAACCGTATAAACAAAAGTATAAAGAAACAAATAGCAATGCGTGGAGACCCGTGGGAAATGCATACACTTACGTGGGGTAAATAATTTAGGGAAGAGACAATTTGGAAGATCATGTAGTAAAGGATAGGATATTAACCCTTTGTATACTAGAGGTCACTACATAAGTGTACATTGACAGGTTAGCTCTGACACTCCGCATTTGGCCCATACAATGTACTTAAGTGTTGAAAATGATAATCACAAGACGCAACCATAGTATCTCTATATATCACTCAACGATTCGTATACTGGAAGCACAGTGTTCTCTATGAGGTAGAAGTACAGTTAAAGTTCTTTCTGCCTAAACCATGACGCCAAATAACTTTCTTACTCTATGGAGCAATCCTTCTTGAGAAGCTAATCGGTTCTCAGCTAGTCAAGAAATTCCCCGCATTTTATGGAACCCGAAAGCTCATTACCGCATTCACAAGTGCCCGCCACATGTCCCTATCCTGAGCCACCTCGATCCAGTCCATACCCCCATATCCCACTTCCTGGAGATCCATCTTATTATTATTCTCCCATCCACTCCTGGGTCTTCCACGTGTTTTTCCCCTCAGGTTTCACCTCCAAAACCCTGTATACACCTCTCCTCTTACCCATGCGTGCTACATGCCACGCCCATCTCATTCTTCTCGATGTAACCACGGCGAAAAAATTGGATAAGGAATATAGATCATTAAACTCCTCATTATGTAGTTTTCTCCACTTCTCTTTTACCTCGTCCCCCTTAGGCCCAAATATTCTCCTTAACATCTTATTCTCAAACAACCTCAGCCTACGTTCCTCCCTCAATATCCGCGACCAAGTTTCACACCCATACAAAACAACAGGCAAAATTATAATTCTGTATATCTTAATCTTTAAATAACAGGAGTGCAAATATTACTCCCCTGCTTCTTCCTTTCGCCAGTAGGGTAAGGTGAGTGGTAAACTGCAAGCCCTGTCCGTTTTATCCTAGGGAAAGTGTCTTGTTACCCGTCAGTAGGAGGCTAGGTGGGATTCCAAGATGATCTGTATGGGCTTTGGAAGAGAGGTCCGAACCCCAGAACCATTCTTTTCAATCTTCAAATGACTTCGATCAATCATTATGCGTTTGTTGGTGTGGGGTATGCAAAGATTTCACCTGCCTAAGTACAGAATTCCTCGTTCAGAGGAATCCTACTATGGGTTTCTTTGTGTGTGCGTGTGTGTGTGTTTGTGTGTGTGTGTGTGTGTGTGTGTGTGTGTGTGTGTGTGTGTGTGTGTGTCGAGTTCAATATGATCTAGCAACCTCAAACATTTCGCGGTCTAGGCCCAATTTGGGCAGTCACGTCGCAAAAAATACTTTCCAGTCCATTGGCAGGTGTTTCTAACAACGGCAGTGAAATTTAATGTTCAGATGACCGGACATCGTGATAAATTCTTATAATAAAACCAACAAGACGCACTAATTTCTCAAATTTATTTTTGGAATATGAATCTACATGTTTAGGACAGTTCTTCTGTCAATCATCAGGAGTTTTTCACTCTACACACAGCAATGGTATATGTTATACAGCTTGCGAGCAGGATCAAGACGGAACTTCATGACATATACCATTGCTGTGTTTACAGTGAAACACTCTTGATGATGGACAAAGGAACTGTCCGAAACATGTAGAGTTTTATTCCAAAATAAATTTGAGAAATTAGTGCATCTAGTTGGTTTTATTATAAGAACGGGAGTGAAATTTAATGTTCAATAAATTTCAAGCAATTATTGTTTAAGGTTTATTCAATACATAAACGGCAAGGGAACTCTTTCAGCATATAAGGCACGAAGACGTACAGGGCTATTAAGAGTATAACTCCACTCATTCCTAACCTTGGCTCTAGACGGAGGCGATTCGTAAACTTCACACCCCACTTCCTTCTCGTTACCTTTGAATATCAGGCTGGATGGGCTTCAGAGCCGATCTTGACATTCTGTTATACAGAAAAACCTGCTTGCCTATCCCGGAATTCCGAACCCGGGTCGTCCAAGACCACACCCTGTTCGCTGCACCGACCTCACTAGCCCGTCTCCGTCTCTAAGAATAATTTCGATTTACCGATATGTGAATAACAGCTGCAAGGCTCTACATAAATTATGGTAAAATTATCGCTTTCAAGATGATCTTATGCCCAATCCACGCAACTGCCTAAAGTAATTACCCCGACAATAACCTTAGTGTAATTTCTCTCAACACAATTTACCCTTCACAAAGAGCCATTTTCAAAAGGTTCTCTTCATAAAACTTCAATACGCATTTCTTGTTTCCTTGATCCTCATTGCAGTTCCCTTTAACACTACAGATATCTTTACTCTAAAACACCTAAGTTAATTACTCGGCTCGTAAAATATATACCTGAAACCTCAAAACCTGAACAGGTACGAGGCCTAAAAAATTTGCATAAAACCTTCCCTTTCCGATTCCTAACTGAAATATCAAATGCTAGAAAAGAACACGAGATGTTATCTTCAGAAAAACATTCATTACGCCAAATCAAGGGAAAACCAGCGCCTACACACTGTAGTTTATACGCCCGGCATTGAATTTATTCGCGTTTGAAAGAACGTCTATCATTCCGTCGTTTTTTGAAAAGAGCCCTTTATTATTTCATTCTCGAGATGCACGCATGCATGAATGAATGCATGCACGGGTTTCGATGGCCAGGTTCTGTGATACCGCCGTAAATTAATTTTATTGTTAGAACTTTCCTGTTTGTTGCTGGCAAAATATATCGTGCTCTTTGGAGACTATATTAGATTAAAATTTCCAGAATTTTAATGAAAATAAATTAGTTTCGGTAAGGGATAGTGAAGTGTTGCTTTTGAGAGTGTTGATTGCCAGGACAGATGTTCATGAAAGAAAATGTGTTCATTATGAACGGGAGAGAGAAAGAGCATACGAGATAGATATTAATGAACGAGAGGTTTTGTGCTAGCAGCACGTATGTTTGACAGGGGCAATGGAAGGGGGGAGGGTGCACAGAACTGTACAAAATGGGAATTATGTATGAGATAAATAATGGGCGGACAAAAATATGTTTTCTACGAGGGGTAAAGAACACAAGGTTGATGAAATACAGCAATAATATATTAAGTTTATGTTCTGTACAATAACATATCCTTTATGTGACGAGTCTATTATTATTACACTTCACATAGCGTAGAATCCATGCCATGAATAATTAATCGAGAGGGACACGAAAAGAAGAGTCTGTGTTTTAATAGACTAACATCTGACTGGAGACACTGAAGTAAAATAAGTAATAAGGACATCCCTTTACTCAATTGTTATACCAACTACTGCACATATATAAAATTTTAAAAATTTGCACATTAAAAAATTAAAAACGCTCCCACATGTTTCGGTCCTAGGACCATCATCAGGGACTATATAGTCCTTGCTAAAGTCACACTATAAAAAGTCACATTAATTTCGCTGTACCAGTTGGGTATTGTGGCAGCATGCCGTGTTGTGTAATGTTATGTTGCGAAGAGTGCCCTGCTAAGGATGTGCATTCTGTGCTTCGTTGCGTGATACACATTAATTTCGCTGTACCAGTTGGGTATTGTGGCAGCATGTCGTGTTGTGTAATGTTATGTTGCGAAGAGTGTCCTGCTACGGATGTGCATTAATGAGTATCACACAACGAAGCACAGAATGCACATCCGTAGCAGGGCACTCTTCGCAACATAACATTACACAACACGGCATGCTGCCACAATACCCAACTGATACAACGAAATTAATGTGACTTATTATAGTGTAACTTTAGCAAGGACGATACGGCTCCCTGATGATGACCCTAGGACCGAAACCTGTCGGAGCGTTTTTAATGTTTTAATGTGTAAATTTCATAAATTTTATATATTTGCAATAGTTGGTAAAACAATTGAGTAACTCGACAACATGCACGGTGTAACAACGAAAAAAATGGACATCCCATATTAGGACCGAGATTCGAATCCAGAAATTCCAGAGTAAAGTCAGTACTGCCAACCGCTCAATCGCGACGTTCACTGAAAAACTGTTTCTTTACAATATATGGCTGAAGTGAAAAAAATAAGATATTTGAATGCAGTTTTAGGTAATATTATTTTCCTAAATTGCCACAGTACAAACGCAGTTTATGGAGCGGGATTATTTGTAAGGCAATGCTAATCAGATATACATGTGAAATGAAAATTTAGGATTTCCATAGCAAAGGCAACATTCAGCAAGAAGAAGGTTCTTTTTAGCCAGCAAATCGGGCTTAAATTCAAGGGAGAAACATTAAAGTGCAACATTTAGAGCATAGCTTTGTGTGGAGCTGAAAACTATGACACTTCGGAAAGTAGATCAAAAATAGCTGGAACGTTTGGAAGTGTGATGTTGGAGTAGAATAGAGAAGATCAGTTGGACCGATCGTGTGAGAAAAGAGGTATTACACAGAGTCAAGGGACTCTGGGTAAATGACCAACTTGATGCACAATTATGTTATATAATACGTTTATTATTACAATCCTCTACATATTTCGAGTAACACTGTGCTCATCATCAGGAGGTCGAATTGTATTAATACAGCAACTGGTATAGTACTCTCTGTAGGTGGCCGTCCGGTGTGCAGTGCACAGGACGGCCACATACAAAGTGTGACGATACCAGATGCTGTATAATACAATTTGACCTGCTGATGATGAGCACAGCAGTGCTCGAAACATGTAGAGGAATGTAATAAACTTAATACAAAACAAGAATTTGTGCATTAAGTTGGTCAATCTCCAGGATTACAATAATTATTAAACTGCGTCAAAACACCGCCCAACAGTTTCAGAGGAGAAACACGCGAATATACAGTCACGGCATCACAATTATGTGTTTCTTTTATATACTCGTGCAAGGGACACGCAACAATGAATACAAAAACCGTTCATTATTTTACCCGGAGCGTCTCTATAATGACATAATTTCACATAGAAATTCAGATACCTTAGGGGAACAGAAAGGGGGGGGGGACAAGTTGCACAAACTAACGAACCGAGGCAAAAGAAGAAAATGTTGAAAGTGGAATAAAGCAGAAGCCACTTTACGAATTACACAATGATGAAAATTTTTTGACAAGTTTAGAAGGAGTCACATTAGCTTGGCAATAATCTGAAAGTGAAATGTGGAGTGAGCGCTGTTGCCTGAACCAAGTTTAGAAGACGCCGACGTGAGAATGAAGTTTCCACAGCTGGAGAGGAAGTCTAATATGCTAATTTCATTAAGCCGCTTCCTTTGGACAACAGCAGTAGCATAATTCGATAACCCAGGAACCTCAAAAAGACTGTAAAAAAAAGGAGATAAATAGCTTCGAAGGTACTGGAAAGGACAGGCAATGAATACAAATCTCTGTGTAATAAAATAAAGCTTTTGGCATTGTCCACTTGTAACAACGTTAATACTGGGGTCCACCACAGTTTCTAATCAAATTATGTGTTCTGGTAGGGTTTAAAATTAGCTCGGTTATACCGTGTAACTGTAAATATTAGAATAAAAGCTTAACAAAATATATCAGACTGTGAATGTAGTGTTTTGTTCTTAAGTTTCTCGTCGTCTAAACCATAAAAACATTCCTTCTGTCACTATGTCAAGCAGTCTTGTTTTTCCTCTCTTTTCTTAAGTTACAATATCTTTCAACAAAATCTCTCAGTGTCACACATACAATGACATGACGGTACGAGATGGACAGTGATTAAATTTTAATGCAAATGATACAAACCGGTCTTTTAGCATTCTGGGAGTAATTAAATTCGTGCAGAATAAGCTTCTCTCACAAGCTAAAAGACAATGAAAAGTTTCCCCGAATTTTATAGAACTCAAAGATTCGTTACGGTGTCCACTCTGTTAGCTAGATAAATCCAGGCCACTTCCTCCCATCCTCACACTTTATTACCTAATTTTAATATTACTCTCCCATCTATGACTAGTTCTATGGTTACGATGGCTCTTTCTCCGCTGGAAATCAACAGACACGTGAGGCTGACCACTTCCCTCTACTAGTGAAGTTAAGACTGACTGAAGCAATACAGACACTCTTCTTTGCGACCTCACGGTTTGAATAGGAACACCTTTACCTTCACCTTCATGATCATTTCTTCAGAATGCTTCCTTTTCCCCCCAGTTTTCACCATGGGAACCCACATGCCAACAAAATCATAATTGTACCCCTTCTTTTGCATGAATGACAGAGACAGGTTAATTTGTTAAGCACTTACTTACTTACTCCATGGTGCAGAGTCCTTCTTGAGCAGCTAACTGGTTTGAAGATAGTCAAGAAATTCCCCGCATTTCACGGAACCCGAAGGTTCATTACCGTACTCACAAGCGTCCGCCTAATGTCCTGGGCCAGCCCAATCCGGTCCATATACCCACATCCCACCTTCTGTAGATCCATCCTAATATTCTCCACCCATCTACGCCTAGGTCTCCCCAGTGGTCTCTTTCCCTCCGGTTTCCCCACCAAGACCCTATACACCCCCTCTCCTCACCCATACGCGCCTCATGCCCAGCCCATTTATAATGCACTGGATGTCTAAAATCTAATGTATATAAACTAATATCAATATACTCATATCTCAATTAAAAATGCATCTCGATTATAAACGCCAGTAGAGTCGTGCTGCTTGTGGGGTTATAGGACATTTGTTCTAACATTGACGTGAAAAAACAAAAGTACTGTGTCGGCGAAGTGCGCAAATTGTTCACATTAGAGCATGTAGTGCACATATGTCTGTCCTGCCGCTTTAAACGTTACAGATTAATTTTATGTTCAATTGTCCGTGCATAGCGTAATATGTGCCAATAATTATCCAACAAGATGCAACAATATACAGCTTATTTATATCTGTAAACTGCTCTATATGTTTCGGGTGGTATCTCCACCCCACCCATCATCATGAGCTCATATCACTGTATCTATAGTAACGGTCTCAATAATGCCAGATGCTGTAGATACAGTGATATGAGCTCCCGATGATAGGTGGAGATACCAACCGAAACATGTAGAGCAGTTTGCAGATATAAATAAACTGTATTTTTTTACGTTTTGCTGGCCGTGCATCTCAGTATATTTATCTCAGTAGTTAACCAACTTGATGCACAAAATTTTTGTTTTACAATAAGTTTATTTCATGTCTTTGCACGTTTCGAGCACCATGCGCTTATCATCAGGAGGTCAAAATTGTATTATACAGCCTCTGGTATCATCACTCCTATAGGTGTATACTGTTGCATCTTGTTGGATAATTATTGATACATGTTACAGATTAAATTCAATATGCTAACTTTCCATAATAAGGTGCTCAGGAGAATAATTGGATGTGACATAAAAGTAGTAATATGAAAATAGTGAAAACTGTATGTTTTACCTGTTTTCTTATAAATCACACTGATGATCGTCGCAAAAATAACCGAAATGTGTAACTGAATTTTAATATACGACAAGGCACATTTTGTAAGTGTGCATTTGTTAGTTTACTAAAACAAGTGCAAAATGTTTCTTAAGACACTAATACAGAACACTGAAAGTGCATAACAAAGAACTTAGTAATTTGTAAACTTCACCAAATATGATCAGGTAAATAAAATCAAGAAAGAGTAAGATGTTACTTTATGAAAACAGAGCTTTGAAAATATGCAACATTAACATTTCAAATAATATCTTATAAAAATTATTTAAATTTAAATTTTCAACAACAAAAATTATGCAGCGTCAATTTGGATGATCATTTTAAGAACTGATCGAGAAAGAATGAGAATGTGGCCGTCATACTTTTTCTATGCTATTAAGCTAAACCTTGCGACACTTACTTACTTACTTAATCACTCACTCAATTACTTACTTACGTACTTACTTACTTACTTACTCTCTCACTCACTCACCCACTCACTCACTCACTCACTTATTTACTTACTTACTTACTTACTCCATGGTGCAGAGTCCTTCTTGAGAAGCTAACATTTTTGCAGCTAGTCAAGAAATTCCCTGCATTTCACGGAACCCGAAGGTGCATTACCGCACTCACAAGCGTCTGCCACCTGTCTCTATCCTGGGCCAGCCCAATCCAGTCCATATACCCACATCCCACATCCTGGAGATCCATCCTAATATTATCC
>Ga0123352_10006559_pt1 | contig 17826 bp, 10 predicted proteins | sample TergutLab28metaG_FD_89700 | JGI IMG/M metagenome (GOLD analysis project Ga0123352, IMG submission 89700) | Labiotermes labralis P1 segment gut microbial communities from Petit-Saut dam, French Guiana - Lab288 P1 | ecosystem: Host-associated > Arthropoda: Insects > Digestive system > Gut ... | reverse complement strand
ATCAAGAGTCAAAACAATGTTGCTGACTTTTTTTGATATTAGAGGGATTGTTCATTATGAATTTGTACCAACTGGACAAACAGTCAACCAAGTTTACTATTTGGCAGTACTGGAAAGGCTGTGTGAAAAAGTTAGATGGAAACGACCTGAACTTTTTGCCAACAACTCATGGATCTTGCATCATGACAATGCACTTGCTCACATGGCACTGTCTGTGAGGGAGTTTTTAGCTACTAAACAAATAACTGTGTTGGAACACCCAGCCTATTCACCGGTTCTAGCCCCCAGTGACTTTTTTCTGTTCCCGAAGATAAAGGCAATATTGGAAGGAAGGCATTTTGATGACAATGATGATATCAGGAGTAATAAAACGGCAGCTCTGAAGGCCATTCCACAAAACCAATAGCAAAATTATTTTGAAGGGTGGACTAGGCGCTGGCATCAGTGCATAGCTTCCCAAGACGAATACTTTGAAGGCGACCAGAGTGGTATTCAGCAATGGGGTATGTAGCATTTTACCGCGATAAGTTAGCGAACTTTATTGTCCGACCACATACAATACACCAACAACCAACAGAAAAACAGGCCCAAAAAAATCCCAGTGGAATATATAAGTTAAAATGCAACACATGTAACAATGCATATATTGGAGAGTCAGGAAGATCTACAAACATGAGACATAAAGAACACATAAGATAAGTATGAACTAATAACCCAACATCTGCTTATGCGTTACATATATGAAACAATAAACATGAATATGGGAATGCATCAGAAACATTAGAATTATTAAAACCATGTCACAAGGGCACATGCATGAACTGCTGGGAAACCTTCTATATACAAGCATTCTACCAAAACAATATATTGATTACCAAACAACATGTCATTGACATCAACCCCCTCTATGAGCTGGCAGACACGTCACATATCCCTCTTCATATCCCCTGACTCAGTCTCATTCTGCGCTGCACACAACACACATGCTGCTCTATGGTGAGCCTGTCACTTTGCTACTTGTCTATTTGCCTATTTTTGTAATCTATATTTATATTTATTCATACTTTGCATTAATTTTAAACATACCTTTCCATTGCAGACATGCTGCCACATCACCTAATATACATAACGACATAATTTTACCAATTGTTTTAACGTAAATATAACTTTAGTTTGGTACAGACAAAACTCCCTGATGATCATTAAAAGACCGAAACATGTAGGAGCGATATTATTGTGTATTTTAACATAAATTTAAAACTTTTAACCAAGTTAATAAATAGTGCATTTGTTGGTGTGTGAAATATGTAGAGTTCCAGTATGTTAAGAACTGGCTGCTACAACTAATGCCACACTTCCAAACACAAACCCAATGGCCTCTGGTGTTCATTCTGCACCTTTATAGTGAATAATCAACATTGAAGTACACAGTGCCAAATAAACATCAGAGTACACCGTGCCACATTAATGTGCCGCACCACAATCTAAATACAACGTGCCCCATGAATATGCTATGCCAGGGGTGACTCAGTTTATCCAATTCTTCTGTTCCCTTAAGTTTCAAATTAATGAGGTTTTACTAAACTGTAAGTGAGCAAATATGTGTATTTTATTCTCTGATCTGATTCAGAATGTTGTGATATGTTGGATTTACAAATAATGACTTTACAGGAGAGGGTCTCGTGTACTATTGCTATTCACTGTTCTACAGGGTGCCACATACGCTTGCTGTAAACACTACTGACATTTTCAACAATTAAATTAATATATACATATATATATATATTTTTTTTTCTGGTTTCTGAACACTGTCCACTGTACAGTGTTAAAAAAATAAAAAAAATGGATGTTTCCATCTTGAGGCAAAAATGTGGGGAGGCACCTTCTCATTCGAGTAAGATACAAAGAGCCATTCTCAATATTCCCCTCACCTCCCTTCCACCTGCACCATTTATTTTTCACCCAGTTGAGTAGGCGCTTCCCATCCTTTCACTTGAGAATGGAAAATTTCAATTTTGGAAAAAACTGTGTTTTTCAGAACACTAGAGAGTGGAAAAAGTCCAGAAACCAGGTAATCCTATGTGTAATAAATACATCAATGTCCGAAAACTTGGGATTAAAGTACATATACACACATACACACACACACACAACTTACGACATTCATGGTTACACACATCACTACTGTATTGCTTTTGGTGATTCACAGCAGCCATTAAAGCTATATCCTTAATAACATGACCAAAAATATGAAGTGTAACAACAAATGTGTGGTAAATAGGCCTTGTTTGAGAGGCACAATGGATTGAATAGATAAAGATTTAATAATTACAGTGCCTGGTTAATATCCTGGCCTGGACACTGAATATTATGCCTGAGCTCTTCACTTCGTTTCCTCAGTCCCTCGAGGCCAGTACTGGAATATACACTGATTAGGTCACAACTGCTTCCTTCTAACTTCAAACTCATCAGTCACACTACATATTCCGAGATACTGATGTGTCTTTTGAGTAACCCATAAAAGAAATACTCAAGATGACACTATACTTGCTCGTGAGAGCAAACGATTAAGATTCAAAACTCTTTGGATGTGACACTGTTATCGGGTGGGTATTGTCTGACATTTTGAAGGAATGTAGTCCCTTCATCTTCAGGGTCAAGCAATCCAAGAATTCTTGCAATGCTTGAAGGGCTTGATTATGTAAGATGAAGGGACTACATTTCTTTAAAATGTTGGGTACTACTCACCTGGCACCAGTGTCACATCCTGGAAGAACAGAATGTTCAGCCACACTGCTCTGAAAACCTCAAATCTCACATAGTAAATGACTGATTTGCAGACCTTTAATAACTGCTGATAATTCTCTTTACAAAATTCAATTTGAAAGTCATGCCCCAGTTTTATGAGTAATATAGTTTTAACTTCATCAAAAACATTGCATATTGTGAAATTATATGGAAACAGCTGTTAAATCTGTAGTTTCATATGGTTATAGCTCTGGAAAAATATAACATATTTTGTCAATCATGACATTTGATTTTATCATTGTGTAAACTGGGGTTTACACTGAAATCATTTTAACCAGGGATCTATTAGTGTGGATCTCTCACACATAGTTAACGAAATCCATGACATAATCTGGGAGGTGGAATATGTCACTGGACAAAGCAGCGCGATCTTACTACAGTAGAATTCCTTTAATTCGGCACCCCATAATCTGGCACTCCTGACACTTCAGCACTTCAGGAAAGTAGTCCCAAGTTGGGAAGTTCTGCTGTCCATAACTTGTGGTGGTATAGGCCTGCGATTCTGTAACTTCATCTTGGCCTATCTGGAACTTGTTGAGCCAAATGAGCTATTATAATGGCTTCAAATGATCCAAAGATGAGGAAACAAGGTAATGCTGGCAAGATTAAGCATGTAACTTCGACAGTTCTTCAGAAATTTGAAATAGTTAGGAGGCTTGAAAGTGGCAAGAGCTGAAGAGAGGCTACAGCTTCATAAAATGTGGGATCATTGACTATCTATCATATAAAAAAACAGAAGGACCAAGGCACCAAGTGAAAGTATCAAGGACCATTTCAAGTGACAGACATTGAAAGAACCTAAATTAGCACAGCTGGATAACAAATCATACCAACATGGCTCTGTGTAACCTTCTAAGTTGGCTACCAACATTCTGCAAGATGACCACCTATGACAGTAAGCAAAGTCATAAGCAAGAACATTATAATCTATATTTCACTGGCAAGAAAACCTCATATCTCATTAACAAGAACTGCCGTTTCCTGTACCCACTTTTATGAAATTCTGTATTCTGTTGACACTGATATAAATTTCAACAGTAAAGAGCTGTAGGCCTAATCATGAAACACAAATTTTGTGTTACTTCTAACTTCACAACTGTATTAGCACAATAAAAATTGTTACAAAGTGGGTCCCTCATTACAATTTAGGCCAGTTTGGAAAGTTAAAAAAGTGCCTGTGCTTGTTAAATGTTAGTACCATACTGTATCACAACCAGCTTGAGCCACATCACCTGAAGTTAGGAGCAGTATAGTAATACCAGCCTACAAGTTCAGGTCCAGGTACATTTGAGATTTGTCTTGATACCTGGTTATGATTATAGCCCAAGTACCATTTTAACCCTGACACTTAACCCTTTAAAGACTAAGCTGAACCTGAATTATACTTAAATATTCAGTTTGTACCACACAGTAAACACCCCGTCTTGGCTATAAAAGCCGACCAGTTCATGATATATAGTGATATAATCGCTGTTTGTTCTGAGATCTGTACAGAACACATAAATACACTGTGTAGGCAGAACACAGAATTTTTTAATATTAAACCTGGTGGTTCATGAAGTAACCACTGGACTGCAAATGGTTAATCAAACATTTATTGCATTATTACATCCTTAGGGACATCAGTATGCACCTAATACCTATGTCACAGCCCAAACAGCTGTTCTGTCGAATTAAAACTGTTAAGGAAACAATTTAATAGTTACAGTTTTATTGATTTTCTGAGGCATGAATGATGTCCCACTGTGCACGTTGCAGATAAAGCGTCATTCAACACACTGTGGTCCCATGGCCCTTCTGAGGGAATGGCAGGCATATACAACAGTCTTGCGTGAAGTTATCAGAAAAATATTGTTTAACCAAAGTCACTCCTCAGAAGGACATGGTGTGCTGTTCAGATAACAGTTTCTGAGTCAACTACACCCTGTACTTGATACGCTGGAGGACCACTGTTCAAGAACCCAGACGTAGGCCTCGTTTTTGCAATGGCATGGTTACTGCGTCTGTGTGTATTTGTGACAGGAACCTGTGCTGTTGCCTGTCCTGCAATGTAATACGCAGGTGTTCCTCCTGGTCCAACATAGCAGCTGATGGGCCTTGTGCCATGATAGTTTGAGTAGCTGGACCTTGCTGATGATGGTCGATTGTTGTACACATCATCGTCGTCATTGAGGGACTGTACAGAGCTCTGCTGGTAGAGAGGGTTAGTATGGCCCGAGGCCTTCTTCCAGTGTGGGGTGCTGGAATTCGACAAAAGGTCTGCTTGTGAAGAGGAAGGTTCAAAAAGGTTGAGACGTGTTGAGTCATTTGAAGTGGAGGAGTCAGCAAGTGTTCGCTGTTGTTGCTGCTGTTCTATGAGGCGAGTTACTGGATTCTGATGTTGCAGCTTTGTGCGGCGACCTGATGCTCGTAGTGATGACCTCATATTGTTATTGTACCTGCAGACACAATATCAACTACTACAACAGCATTACATTGGTAAGAAGAAGAAGTAAGGAATCATGGAAAGAGAACAGATAAGAAGAAAAATGTGAAGAAAGAAATAAGGAAACAAACAAGAGAAGGGGAAAAGCAATGAAAGAATGAAAGAAAAACAGAAAGAACTAAGAAACAAGATGTTACAATCATGTGGCAACCAAGCCAACCTGACAATCTGTTTTTCCTTATTTTTATGCTGCTTCAAGAACAGTACTGAAGTATTGTAGACTCCAGTCATGCATGCAACATAGTAAGCACAGACTATGCTTAGGAGTATGTTAACAGAACTGCAATAATATTTGGACATGTAGAAAATACTGCACATATGGCATGTGACGATGTACTGTCATTTTGTACTCCCACAAATTCCTGCCTTTAGTACCATGAAATCTGTACATTTTTCACCCACCTTCAACAAACTTATTCTCTTAGTCATGTTTGCTTTGTCCAAAATGTGTGCTAAATATCTGAGGGACAGACTGTTTTGCTAAGAGTTTTTGTCTCGACTGTAAAAGATGACAGTCTTATGGTCTTCTGTGGCCATTCTGTGATCAGCGAATTAGATTCATTGACAAAGTGCAACAGCTCAGCCATGTTGCTGCTTAAATGTAGCTGCAGTGTGGCAGCTGACAGTGTGCCAAGAGTTGCAGCTGGTAAGTGAATTAATAATTACCCTGGATATTACATCAGGCTTCAATATCTCTTTGTGATGAGCAATTTCTGAGAAATTTGATAAATGTGGGGACTAAATTAATGTAAAATGAGGGTTAGGTGGTTTTGGAGGTGCAACAAACAGAGGGATTGAAAGACAAACCTCTGTATTACACACACAGGGTAATGATAAGGAACACAAAGACTCACTACTGTGATCACAAACCTACCTTACACTGGAGCGTTTGTCATGGCAGTGTGGCAGAGAACTGCGACCAGTGGACCCACGTGATATGACACTACGCCGTTTGACACGGCGAGGTGTCATTGGACGAGGTGACAGTTGGGGCGCAGGAACATGCGTTTCAATGTCATCTTCAAACTCCACACTATCATCACCCAATCCCCGACTGGAATCATGATGGGGACTGAACTCTATGGAATACAAAGATGTCCGGGTCCCACCAGCCCCATTCCGTTTGGTCCCATGCTTGTTAGCTTGTGCTAAATAGGCAGAAAACATATATGTTGAATATCTAACCAAATATGTGAGTTCAGAGGAAGTATATGCTAAGAGGGGGAGTTTGGACATTTAAATACTATGTTCTGAAAATATGATGCCGACTAAATATCTGTTCAAATGGTATAATTTATAAGAGTTTATCACAAATTATGTATTACTGGAAGCATTAATGTGATGCTCTAATGGGATGGCAGATTTTAGACCTGAAGTTGGATGAATGCATTTTTGGGTGTTTATTCTGCATATAATACAACCGAAGTAAAAACACAAGTAATGTTACATTTGAGGTTCTCACATCAGTACTCCTGAAGACTGAAGTCCTCTGGGATGTGACATTTTGTTCTTGGTTGAGTAGTTCCTGACATTTAAAAGGTTCATGATTTCTTCATCTTTAGAGTCAAGCAGTCTTCTCTGACTACCGACCCTGAAGAAACAGGCATTACAATCCTTCAGACATTGCCAACTACTAATCAAATGACACAGCAATATCTCCCAGAAGACCTGGTTCTTCAAAATTATGTAATTAAGTAGGAAAATTTTAAAACAGTTCTTAAATGTAAAATTAAGATGTAGGCTTGTTGTTTGAAAGTGTACCAATGTGTGAAGGTATTCTTGGTTCCTGCACTGAATATTCAGGAACATGCAAGTCTGAGCAGAGTTCTTGACATACTGTGTACTTCTGTAAACGGTTAACAGCACCAGCAATGGATTAGGAAAATAAAATAATTATTGCTGTTAGTGCAGATAATTCAGAGCGTACTACTGCAGAACACACTGTATGTAACATACAAGTGATATATTTCTGTGCACCATTTTAACTAACACAGATTCCAGTATGTCATATACAGCATAGTTGTAAGATTTATTGACTCCTTGTATATATATATATATGAAAAGATTTGAGACAAACTCTGTTGATATGTTTATATTATATCTCCATATCTACTTTCACACATCTGCAGCAGTGGCTTATTAGTTAATGCTATCAAAGCAAAGGTAAATACAAACTTTTAATTGGTCACCATATCATGTACAACATGAGAGAGCTGCAAGATCTGAATTTCTCACAGCAGTTTTAATGCTGATTCAAGTCTTTTGATATGGCACTGTGTCGATTAGTTACTGATGTTCCTGAGGGGGAGGGGGGGGGGGGCTATCCTCCTCTAGTGTCAGGATATAAGCACTCCAAGAAGAGTATTGCCTGACCCTGAAGATGAAGGCAGCTAGCTCCTCCAAATGTCAGCAACTATTTACCAGTCGGCATTGTGTCATATCCCAGCATATCTCGAGTTCCATAACAAAATTGGCATAGATCCTCCAATAACATAAGGATATATATTAAGTGATAATAAATTGGTAACACCTCAGAAGTTTGCATGACTTCCACACTGACATTACTGACGGTAGGGAATTAAAGATGTATGAAAGTGTGATAGTATTCCAAATTCATGTGATTAATACCAACCGTAACAAAAATCTGTGATAGTGGTTCAAAGGGCAAGGGAATATGAGGAGGAAGCCAACCAGAAACATGCATATAATGAATTTTACAGCCTTATAAAAGACTAATACTCGTTCTTCTTTCATTGTATATGTGTCACGAAGCAGATGTGAATGACACCAGAAGAGGATGGCGGTAAAAGGCACATCTCAGTCTGTACTGCACTGTCCACTGTAGCCAGAGATTTTTCTGTGGACAGCAGCACCACTCAGCCCATATTCTAATTCCATCAACTTCAGTACCTCAGCAGAAATACAGCTGCCTTTACAGAATTTCTGAAGTTATTCAGGTCAGGTATTTTTGACAAAATTTGTCTTTGATACATTCTTGTTGAAATTTCTGCAGGTACTAGTATCAAATACTTACCCACACCCTCACATTCACATTATTGTGCGGGTTTTCCAGAGTTACAAATTTATTTGAGGTTTTTACTCCAGTAAAGTGCACATATTTTCCAAATATGTTCTTGGTTGTTCTGCATATATCATTTTGGTCTGTCACACTTCATTTCACATACAAATTTGAAACTAAATGTGCACTATAGATGCCATAAGGCACTAAGTCCGCAAAAATATTTTTCTGAGTATTTAAATAAGTGTTCACCATCTCAAAAACATTTAAAGTTACAGATACAGAATCAAGCCACTTAAGTGGGAATATCGAATTTAACTTGTGAAAGAAAACTACATGTAGCAAGGTACACCATGGTCAATTTCAAATAACCCAACCTTTATTAAATTTGCCACAAACATGGGATAACTTTTACTCAACTGCAACACCAGTGCAGCTGGAGATTAAGGTCTAATGGGATGTGACTGTGCTAGTGCTGCCTGATGCCTCCAACTTCATGGGTCAAGAAGTCCAAGAAGAATGGTATTCTTGGAGTGCTCGTATCTTGACAATGAAGGCATTACAGTCCTTCTAAACATGACAATCACATACCCAGCAACATAGCAGTACATACCATAAGACCTGAATCACAATCAGTTTTAGTTTGAACATCATGTGAAGTACAGGTGGTATTGCACAAGTGAAACAAAGAATGGTATTTACTTGACCATTTTTGGTGTAAAGTGAAATATCAAAATGAAATGAAACCTACTCAGTAGCTCTGGAGATGAACTGTGCATACATAAACAGACAAATATGTTGGATCTTACTATCATGTCTTCCTTGTCTGTACTTCATGTACAGATGCAGTAGTGATCACTGTTGTTCAATATTGTGGGTGTCCTGAATTCAAATCTATGCCTGCAAATGGCTAAACTGATCTACATTGTTTATGGTGTTCCTCTGTATGTACAACCAATGCAGGAAGATTATTTTAAAATATTTTACAAACAGTTAAATTGTAAATGCATATACAACTCTGAAATTTGCAGTGCTGTGAATAAATATCCAATACAGCCTAATGAAACAAGAGAAACTACAATGCAAGACTTTGCATACCATGCTTTGCTGTGCAGTATAACTACCAAGGAAGGAAGAGTAAAGGAAAAGAGATTAATTAAAAAGACAAGCAGAAAGCTTCATACACTTTTATTAATAAGTTACAAAGCATTACATAACACAGATATGGGGAAAGCTATTTCTACAAGAGATGTTATTATGCAGAGCTAGAACAGGTCAAAATAAGGCACTTGTATGAGATGTGAGGCTCTCATGGCATTCAGTGTTCTGGATTGTGATGGCATGTTGTCTGGTAGACAGGCAGCATTTGTACAAAATAACGAGCCCCAAATGAATCATACTAAGAAAACAGATTATAATATCAACAAACACTGTCTTCTGGGATGTAACACCATATACCTACATTTTGGTGGGACCTGCTGCATGCCAGCACATCTCAGAAGATGGTACTTCTTTTCACAGTCAGTGCCATCATAACCTCATATCTCAGCTAATACTTATGATTGAATAATTTATGTTCCATTGATTATCAGTCATGGTCATTGATAGTGAATGAATGATAATGATTCTGCCAAGGAATGACATGAGCACAAAGATGTACTCTGACAGAGAATACACATATTTCCCAAACATATTCTTTGAGGATCCGCATACCTGTTTAGCCTTCATGCTATTTATTGCACATATCTAAACAAAGCTTTGTTATGTAATTTTCTACCGTTTGATAATCTGCCGTCTCACATCTAAATACTTCCTTCAACACGTAGTTCTTAAATGCCCCCACTCCATGAATATGACTCTTTGTTGTGTAGTTTGTACACAGGTAAATACCTGCATACAGAAGAAGCAGGTTCTCCCAGAACACATTTACCTATCCACCAAACTACAAGGTACTGTGTCCCTGCCTGTTTCTTCAAAGGCACCATCACTGGAACCTCAAATCCCATCTAGTCTGTTAAACATGACCTAAAGTCCTACATCTACCTAGAGGACAAAACATGTAATGTCTGTATCTAACATTACACAAGAAATGTACAGAGCTTTGTGTGGAATGTGCAGTGATGCACAATGCTGCTAGTCTTATGAAGCTGTGAACATTCTTAGTATCATTAACAAATTGCTGTAAGACACATCATGCATTTTACACTAACCTTACAGTCAAGCAATAAACTAGGTTAACTGAGTAACCAAATATCACATCATGAAAATCATAAAGCATCTGACCATGGAATATTCTACTAAAAATTCCTCATTACTGTGTTGACATAGGCACTTTATGTTTCTACTTAACACAGAAATAATATTGAAGCTTACAAACAACTACCAAAGGGATCATGTGTTGTAAAGATATTCAAGATCTCCCTGAAATAACCCAATTAGAGCTAATTCCTTGCAATTAGAGCAAAGATATAAAATAACAGCAACTATAAACAGCGCAAAGCAGTTAAATGTGACCCTTGAAACTGAAAACACGCCCACAAAAATAATAACAATAAAAAAATAACAAATGGCAAAATAAAGTTCATACCCTGGCACATTTCATTCATATCACAGCTAAGGAAACATTAATCAGTCTTTTCATTAAGGACTGTAACTGTAAGAGTACATGGTATAATATATCAACAGATTCTAACATGCACAACTTGTTCACCCTGTATGACAAAGTTTAAATGAACACCCTATTATTTACATATGGTATGGTTATGCACACACACACACGCACACACACATATAAAGGGAAAACAGAAGACAAATAGAGGATAGCTGGAAGGTATGAGTGGCATGGACAATGGAAAATTCATGGCAGTGGGTTTAGAATCATGCACAGCAAGTTTAAACACAAGATATATGTGATTCTTTCAGTGAAGTAAAGTACTGTGTTCAGTCAATTATTTTCCGAAACTTCACTTAACATTTTGTTTCACAACTCACTGTACTCTGCTTCATCCTACATGTTCTGCCTGAAAGCAGAGGGTGGGCACTAACTAGCATATGAAACAGACACTTTGTGACGGCAGTGTGTTTGTTATTAAAGCAACAGATGTACTTAATTTTAGAAAACTACTGCTGTTTTTTCATGTATAACCTAAAACAGTACCATTTAATATAATTATTCCAAATGAATGGGACTAATGATTTCTAATGGCTGTAGTTACATGGTTTAATTACTGTTTCATATTTACAGTTTGCATACCCAAACTGCAACAACTGATGTTGTCAGGACAGACACAAGCTTCACCCACTGGGCCCAAAAAGCACATTTTGTAACTATGTGATGTACCTTCAGATGGAAGAAGGAACAGCCAGTTTCCAGAATGTTGTGTTTTAGTGAAAAGGAGATAATGGGAACGTCAAACACGTCACAGTAAGCAGCTTTCCGAATTTTCATGGCATTTCAGTATTAATGTGGATGGTTACTGAGTGGTAGTAGTAATGACTGCTGTGTATAATGTTACACTCTCTTTGTAATAGTTCATTCAAGGACCAAAAAACTATGGCAGTGGTCAGAGAATGATCTGCGTAATATTACAAGCTAATACAATGTATAAACATAAAATTCTGTATATTTAAAGTCACAACATTTAAATTTTATTTTACTTTTGCCCATCCTGCAAGTATGTGTCCCTTCACAGGATGGTGGTAACTGTATGTACTACAGACTTTAATGTTTAATGAACTTGGCATTCTGCCCAAGGAATGTCTTTTTGGTTTCAGTTATGGTTCTCAAAGTGAAGAGCAATTACTCCCCTAAACCTTGTCAAATGAGAAGAGATGGGGTGAGTTTGCCCAGATATAGGGCCAAATTTTTAATAATGCTTAACCCTTATCCTGCTAATGTGAAGAATATGGTGAGCTCCTAATAATGCCAGCAAATGGCAGATGGGATTTAATTCAGTGTTTAAAGGGTTAAATCAGTTTTGCCATTTAAAGAGCTTAAAAACAAGCATACATGTGCTACAAGGCAAATTTCCAAACAGAGAACAGAGCATTTCTATAAAAAGAACTTCAATGACTTCTTAAAATAAAGACAAGACCATACTGCAAAAGTGTATCAGTTTTGTCTGCCATCATACATATTCTGAATTCTGTCTTGGAGTGTACAGTGACTTCGGACGAGGTTGCTTGGATGGCATCTGTTTGTGGGCCACTGCCAGATGGTGCTCTGTACGACCAGAGCCCCATGTATTCATACAAGAATCAGATTTATAAAGACGTATCATATCACTGCCTCTCAGCTGCAATGGTGCTGTCTTACTTTTACTGCTAGGTGACTGGGTGAGTTTTGAGGGGGAGTGGTAATGTTGTTTGGCATGCTGAGAGGGGACAGGTGCGTAGCTGTGTACGTACATGGGCCGCAAGGCCAGGTGCTGGGGGCTTTTGGCCTCAAAACCATCCAGAAAATCAACTGCAAAGAAATAAAGGTAAAAATAAAGAAAGAAAGCAGAATAGGTGAAGCAATTATTGTGCAAAACCATAACCTTGCATCATATCTTCAAAAATGTTACATCATCAGAAAGGAACCAAATGTCGTTATCAACCTCAAGATGGCAACATACAATCCAATTCTTTCATCTGCATCATCCAGCAACAGATAATTTTACACCCTTTGCAGCTTGCTCCAAGAACACATGAAAAAACACAAATGAATGTAATGTCTATCATGAAATAATGAAAACACCTGTGATGCAGTGTCTTTTTATACATATACTCATATGCAGAAGAGTTACTGCCTTTGTTATGAACACCAGCATTGTTTGGGACAATTCTGCAGGAAGTTTGACACAGAAAGGAATTCAAATCATGTTACTGGCCATATTAAGCAGTAATGATTTTCCTCTACATAGGACTTCACTAAAGCTATGAAGATGTAGAGATATAACATTCTTGAAATTTTGTTTCAAAGTAACAAGATAAAGGACACAGAAGGGAAACATCGTAAGACCTGCAGATAAAAGAAGCTGGATGCACAAATTTCAGAATCCCAACATACAGAAATCCATATTACCAACATTACCTACGAAGCAAATAATATGATTAAAAACAAGTATCAAGAAACACATCTCAAGCAATAAATACAGATTCTGACAAATACATATCAACAGGATGACAGAAATGTCTACTGTGAAAACAAAGAGCAACCATCACCTGAAAATAGTAGACTAAACGTTCACTTTGACAAGATTCACAAGATCCACAAAGTACTTCTGACTATGAAATCTGGAGATATATATTTCATTTTTTAGTAGTAATGTTGTGTAAATAAGTAATTGCTGTTTGTTTTGTGAATCATACAAAATGCCCAGATACACTCTGTGGGCAAACTGGAGAAGTTTTAAGGTTAAATCAGGTGTGTATAGGTAGTACTCAGTATATTTTACATGGTTAACTCACATGAATACTGACACTGAAAAGTTTTCTTGGTAAAATGTTTGAACTGAAGTCTAAAAACATTAAACCTTCACGTAGTTCTTTTTGTTAATTCTGAATCATTTAGGATGAATATGTGTCTGTCTGTAATCTAACTTAACCTAACCAAACATTTCAAAGGAAGTAAATGTATGTCTCTAGTACAAAAAGGGTTATCCACGTGGTCTAGGTAATGGAGATGCAGTGTGTTCAAAGCGTGCTGGGAATAATTTTATTTTTATTTTATTTGCTTTATTTCTATTTTATTTTCTTTACTTTTTAATTTTTTTAAACAAATTTCAGACTCCCAAGAAGTTATGCCATTGTGGATGATAACAGGAATCTAGTCAAAGTGACAAAAATTAATATAGAGCAAGACCCACCATAGATGATAACCAGCAAGCACAAGCAAACACTAACAGTAGCAATGTAATTTAAAACAGAAACATACACATCAGTTTTTGAAAAGTAATAGCTGTTTGCATTCAATAACTAAATATATCAGAATGTACACAATATAACGAAATACCATACACATAACAACAATGAAATATGCTACAGACCACATAACTTACCACACCATCTGTGGGTCAAATCCACCAATGAAATCGACTGAAATAAACACAGTACAGTCTTCATGTGCTTTTCACCCCAAATCTTATATACAATGGAACTTTGGTATTACATTTGTCACTGGGAAAAAATATAACGATACAAATATAACAAGTTTTGAAAATTCACTAGATAGGTAAAAATCTTCAATAAATTTTTGTCTGATAAGTGGCATTATTTTTGTTAGTTAACTTTCTTAAGTTCATGTGGCAGATTCTGCTAACCCAGTCATGAACCAATTGTATGTTCACTTAGAGGACTGTTTTAAACCTTTAAACACCAAGTTAAATCCCATCTGCCATTTGCTGGCATTATTAGGAGCTCACCAAATTCTCCATGTTAGCAGGATAAGGGTTAAACTTACTGTTTTTACAGCTGTGATATAAAAATTATGGCTTTCTGGAATGTGATGGTGTGTACTTTGGTAGCTAATCCTGGTGCCTCCATCTTCCGCTGTGGGCAACGGAAGTCTCAAACTGTCTTCCGTTCTATGTAATTCACATGTATGTTAAGAGATGGCACAAGAGCAAAATATTTGACTCTCAGTATTTCGTACTACTTATTTTGATAACAGAGGTCTCTGCTATCATTCAGCCTCACAATTCTCGAACAACCTGCAGCAGCAGGCTTCATAATAAGATGAACATAACCCGAAAACCAAGTCATGGCAGTAATCAGCAGTATTTTTTGTACTGGTGCACCACTCATATAATAATCAAGTGCAGCCCTTTTCTGAGGAAGAACTAAAATTTTAACGTAGAAACACCCTCCAACCATTCCCTAAGACCATAATCTTCATATTCACCATAATGGGAACTTGAAATTTCAGAAAATATCCTGCACCATAAGTATTATAAGGTTCTGAAGTCATCCATCAAAAAGACCAAATTTAGGTACAATAGCAACTGGAATTTTAGACATTAACTATAATCTCAGGTTGAAAAACCCCACAGCGTTTTGGAGGCTAGATCTGCCTTCAACTTCAGGTGGAAAGAGAAAAAGGGGAGAACCAGGGATACTAACTATGCTACCCTAGGTCCTAGGGCGTCATATAGTGATAAAAAAAACCCTGTATCAATAATTGTAAATTAAATACCTCATAAATGTGTAACCAGCAATTAATGACTTCAATATAAAAATGGTTATTTTGTTTATTTAGGCATTAATCTGCACTGTACTGAGGGTTGTACAAGAGTAGTTCCATTGTATATTACCTTGAAGATGCCAGAGAATGCAGATGCCAGTACAACAAAAGTGCTTTTAGCGCTATCAACATTTAGTACACAAATTAAGCACTTCACAACAACCGAAGTGAATGGTGTTTCCAGTCACACATCACGTCCCTTCTTAATCACACATTAAAACTCAAAATACACATGAAAAAAAATTACCTTTCACTGATATTCTCATATTACTGTTAAGCTATGTCATGGTTTGAGAATTGAGCTCTTCTGGGTTATTACACAGCAAGTAGTTGTGTGTAATAACCCAGAAGAGCGCAGTTCTCATCTACTTTGTGGCAGAAGCCTGAAAACAAGCATATGTCATGATCTGTATCTGAATAAGTGCTCAAAGATGATGGTTAGCCTTGAGCTTAATATTCGGAGGGTCTGGGTTTGATCCCTGGTATAAAGACTGTCTGTTCTTATGAAGGTTTCATGCTGGGTTCTTAGTAACAAACCAACTCTTCTTAATGGTGTATTTTACATCTCTATGACTACCTTACAGTACTGTCAGCAGAAAACTGGAAAATGATTAATTTGAAACATTTTGGAGGGGAAGAGGTCATGGCGGAATTTGCCTGGATGCAGCGAGATAAATACAAAGAGCACAATCAGTACACCCAGTGTACTGGCTGGAATTCCAACCACACACATCTCAAATAGAAATCAACAGTGTTACTGCTATACCAATCTGAGTGGTTAACTGACTGCCTGACTAAATTCACTGGGGTGCATGAGAAGCTACCGGTAACCAATAACACTAAGGTCCTCATTACAGCATTACTACATGCCCCTCCATACAGTGATACAAGCAAAAATTGCAAACGTCACTGTCATGGACAGCCACAAAACAAGAATACTGTGAAGCTTATCATTACAAGTGACAGATAAGAGCTGAAGTGAAGACCTTTGCCAAAATGGCTTCCAACTTCCCTTGACGTCTGCAGTGTGTTTAAAAACGTCATTGGACACCACACAGGTAGAAGGAAGATTTTCTCTCCATATACTACAAAGGTGTAATAATATTTTGTTTTTACTTTATGGTCTGCATATATTCAATAAGATCTGTGATTGTAAAATGTACTTACAACTATCATCTTCTTCTAGGAACACATGAGTCACAGAAATACCACTTGCACTTCCCAGAACCTAGTGAAGAACAAAACAGCACACTGTGCATAACTCTACAGGTGTCAGTATCCACAGATCATATACAGCACGTAAGCCCAGGGAACATGTGGAATACGCTCATGCACATGCATATGAGGTTTGGTCTTAAGGTATCTGGACTGTATTCGGTTGGTGTTTTGCACCATTAATATGCTCCACAATTCCAAATGTAAACCAGCATTTTTATTTATAATTACTAAGATGTCTATGTTATGCAGTTCACTGTAAACAACCACGAAAATGACAGTCTAGTGCGTGGAAAATTCATCACGACAATGGATCAACACACTTGGCCCAACTTCTGAACCAACTTTTAGCCAAACACCACATGTCACAGATGCATCAATCACCATACTCACCAGGTATGGCCCCATGTGACTTTTTCCTCTTCCCTGAAATTTAGAACACCCTGACGGGTAAATGATCTGATGATGTGGAAATAAAAGAACTTAATATGACACAGAGAGGTGCTTTAAGCAGTGAAAAAGCCACTAGTGTACGTGTGTCCAAGCAGCTGTGCCCTGTTTTGAATGGGATTAGTTCATCATCAAGGTACGTTCAGTATCGTTAGTTTTACAGCATCAGCCTAGATGCTTTTCGATCAGGCCTTGTATAAACCAGTGTTTCTCAACCGCCGGGCCACGGCCCGGTACCAGGCCCTGGCATCAATTATACCAGGCTGCGAGAAGTTCTCCTGGAACTTGTCATTTTAGCTTTCTAAGCAATTTTCATGAATAAATGTTTTATAGTGGAAATATTCTGAGGAGAAAAATATTCATGAATGTGTCAAAAAACTCAGACCCACATGTTGGCCTGAAGAAACTACAATATGCTACAAGACTTCATTAGCACAGTGATTGATAACTAATTTAAATGTAATTTTATATTTGTCAGCATGACACACTGTATACAGGGTGTCCCAGGAGGAATGTGCCAGACTTCGGGAGGGTGTTCCTTATGTTAAAGTATACCGATATAACCCAAAACACTTATATCCAAAGTTGAACGGTTACGGAGATAATGGCCAGAGAAAAGTGGGGGCT
>Ga0123352_10006556_pt1 | contig 17828 bp, 9 predicted proteins | sample TergutLab28metaG_FD_89700 | JGI IMG/M metagenome (GOLD analysis project Ga0123352, IMG submission 89700) | Labiotermes labralis P1 segment gut microbial communities from Petit-Saut dam, French Guiana - Lab288 P1 | ecosystem: Host-associated > Arthropoda: Insects > Digestive system > Gut ... | reverse complement strand
TCGACATGTTTCGGGTACATACGCCCATCATCAGGAGCATTAGATGTTGCGTTGCAGCATATGGTTTTCTGCACCGAGTTTTTGGATGTGTGCCGTGCACGTCACCATCCGCACCGTACACACGACCTAGTCAGCGGCTCTCAAGACCACCACCAATCCAAAAACTCGGTGCAGAAAACCATATGCTGCAAACTCTACATCTAATGCTCCTGATGATGGGCGTATGTACCCGAAACATGTCTAGCTAAGAATACATCAATAAAATTACCTAGTTGCATCAAGTTGGCATTTCACTTTATTTCATGAGGAAGATGCACGGTCAAACAACCCAAGTTTTATATTTGTTTGTATTCTAAAATTTAAACTACATTCTGTGAAATATGTGAATCTGTTTGCTTCACAATTTTTTTTTTTTGGATACGGATTTGCATAGTAACAAAATCTTCACAGAATCTAATTTGATAGCATTCTGAAGCATGAAGAAGACAGAAGCTAGGAAAGAATAATAAAAATATAAGTGAAAGATAAAACTCTTTGAAGAAGTGACAGCCACTTTATTTCCGAGAGACAAAGAGCACATCTCTGACCATAAACCGAAGAGTGTCGAAATTCCACTGCACTTGTCTCATAGTGCAGACACTACTATCTTTCAATTTCACATGATTCTTATCAGAAGGAAGAGCGGGAGATATTTGGGAAATTTCTATAGTAGCGATTCTCTGTGAATAAAAAGTTTGACTAAATTACACCTAAGAATCAGTTCCAGTCTCTCAAATAAACACACTGCCGCTGCAGTACAACTGTTAAATCTGAAATAATTGCTGATTGTTGTCAGACTTGTAATCCATAAGCACAATGTGTGTGCAAAATGCAGATATTAAATATTACACAACACTCAATGGTCGTCCATGACATAAAAGCCAACCAGACAACACACCGATATTCTCTTTGAATGAAGTGGCAAATATTGCCATATCCTATATTTTTTCCGGAAATGGAAGATAACACACTGTTAAAATTCTAAACAATATTTTTTAAAGCATAATAATTTAAGTAATTTTGTTAACCAAAATTGTAATTTAACTCTAAGCACACATATCTTATTACAGAATTTGTTGTACTTGTATGACTGTGATGAACCTAGTAGAAGTCGAAATAGGTAAGAGGATCATAAATGACAATTGATTATTTATTACTGATGATGAAGTTTGTCGGATCTGATACTGTGTAACCATTCCATCGAACGGCAAAGGGATTACCTAAAATTAAAGCAGATGTTACACGATAGAAGGCAGGACTTTGTTCTCAACCACCTCATACAGGTGCGCAAACCAACAAACTCGTCAAAGTAGTATTTTGCATAGTTCACTCTATTTTTTCTTACTATATTTTTCGGGTACCGGGAAGCGTTTTTTTTTTAGAAATAAGGCTGGAGATCTTTAAGTGGTTGGAGAAAATTAATTTTCCTCAAAATACGAAATCTTTTTGAACCAAATTCTATATAAAAGTTCATGAGAAGAATAAAGTTTGTGAATATCCTATTACATCTACAGATTCCAGGAGACAGTTAAGCCGCAAGTGGTGAGTTTCAGAATGAACAGTGGCACACTCTTATTCGTCAACTGTACCTATCCTGCCGGCTGTAATCTTCCTGTCTGCAGAACTGCCCCTAAGACTTCAAATGATATTTGACGACCTTCTTTAACATTGCAATAAATTCCATCAACTGTTTAATTCCAGTGAATCTGGTACCAATGCACAACTTAATCTTATTCGGCTCTATTTAACCATTTTAGTGTCTATTCACGTAAAATTGACACTTTAAAGCCGAAGTAAAAAGGCAAAGTTGTTCCTGTCGAAGCCATGAAGTTATGTAGAGGGAGTACAAGTATAAGTACAGTCCCATTCATTCTCAACCTGGACACTTGATGGATGTGAGTGGTCAACTTCAAGCCGCTCCTTCTGTAAGACCTGAAAAGAGAGCCGGTACCATCTAGCCCTTTAAAACCTGTTGTTTTGTATGTAACACCAACGTTAACAATCAGAAATACTATAGTATGCCCACAGAGTGAATTTGTGTGCTTTGCTTGGTAGACAAAACAATTAGCATCAATTGATTGCATTCTATAATCGATACAGTGTTAACTGCGCGGTAAGAACTGAGTCTTTGAACAAAATCTATTTTGGTCTTCGTCTTTGGGAGGGTTCATGACACAACGACACATTTCGGCCAACACGAAACTGCTTCATTTACAAAAAGTATTTTAATTTCTTCCTCAGTACTAGGAATATGAATGAAGTCCGTCACACAGGCATAGTTTTGGTACGGAACTTAACTAAATGATAGTACTAGTGCAGGGCCAACATCGCTTACTGCACTCAGTTCAAAGCCTCTGTTTTCTCTTCCCCAAATTTTCCCTATTTGTTCCTTCCCATCCGTAATTCGTTCTGATATCTCATTCCACTTCCAGTTTGAATTTTTTGTCTCTTACATCGGATAGCACGCACTGGTGTTGTAAAAGAACTGAAAATGGCCCAGTAATGCCGAAATAATTTTGAAAAATGCCTTCTGTAGTAGCGTAAGAAATGTTGTTAAATTTTATGTGAAATTTATTGTAACAATAGGATTATATCTTTTATCTCTTTTCCCCATATTATTGTATCATATATTTCAGAATACGAAAATAGAGTAATTCCTATTTTACGCGTGTAACGCAATTAAAATATGCGTTCTACACTTTTCCATTTAAAAGTGACAAGGGTCAGATTCAATTACCCTTTAACTAACATAATGTCCGTTCAACTTCAACAGAGCTCTATTGAAAAAAACGTACATAGTACTAAAATAGTAAGTGCAGTTATACTCGCACAAAGAGAGCTTATGAAAGTAAAAATTTAAAATAACAGTTCTGTTACGGACGGATGCACGCCGTCTAGTTGGACAATGTCATACCGACTGAACCGTGCGTTTGAATACCGCAAATTAGTGCTTCATTTCATTTCTCCCACTGCCGCACGTGCAGACATATAAATACTAGACTAATCACATACAGGAAAGAATTTCTTCCTACATTAGGCACATTGCAGTGTGCTTTAGGAACAATTGGAGTGCAGACTTTTCCGGAGAGAATAACTAGCATAATGTTTTGTAAAATTATTTGGGTAAACGGATAAAGTACCTAAAACACAATTAAGAACACATTTCAACACAGAGTATTTTACACACATGAAGAAGATCCCTTGATTGGTGTTAGCTTCACGTTTATGTACGTGTAGAGAACGTCTTGTGAATGAACGTTCCTTTCCAATGTCTGTGTGTTTCGAAACACTCGATGTTTTCTCTCGCGACTTTATGGAACCCGTCAACAAGTTAAGAGGTAACAATACTATATCAAGGATTTAAGATAGAATATCCATCATGAACAATTTTTCTAAAGTGAAATTCTTTAACGCTATGTAATGGATGTATATAATTTGAATCACTACTTACTCCATACTCCATAGAGCAGAGTCTTTCTTGAGAAGCTAACCGTCTCTCAGCTAGTCAAAAAATTCCCGGCGTTTTATGGAACCCGAAGGTTCTTTACCGCATTCACAAGAGCTTGCCACTTGTCTTTCTTAATGGTACATAGCGTTATACGTTTTTACGACGAGGAGTTGTTAGCACCTCGCCCAAACCGCAAGCTGGAGGGCTACCCCTTGTTGGTTGTCTGCGACTGCTTATTCAATATATTCGCAGCTCCTTTCCACATCGGAGGCCTTTCCTCCGTCCACAGCCAGAGGACGCGCCATGCTGTGGTGACAGGAACGCAATTATCACGGTTTTAATCGTTATGATTCAATTTAAATCCCGGTTACATAAATTCTTTTGTCTTTAGATATAAATCTAAAGTTGCAAATGTACGTATTCAATTTCTATGACAGGTTTCCTATTTGGAATGGGTTGAAAGAAGGAGATGTTCTATCGCCATTGCTTTTCAACTTTGTTTTAGGGTAAGCATTTAGGAGGGTTCAGGAAACCCAGGAAGGCCTGAAATTAAATGGTACACATCAGCTTCTGGCTTATGCTGTTGATGTTAATATATTGGGAGGAAGCGTACATACTATAAAGGAAAAGGCAGAAACTTTATTAGTCGTTAGTAAGGAGACTGGACCAGAAATAAATTCTGATAAAACTAAGTACACGGTCAAGTCTCGAGATCAGGATGCAGGACGAAGTCACAATATGGAGACTGATAATAGCTCCTTTGAAAGGTTGGAAGAGTTCAAATATTTGGGATCAACCTTAACAAATCAAATTTCTATTTAGGGAGAAATTAAGAGCAGATAGAATTCAGGGTCTGCTTGCTATCATTCGGTGCAGAAACTTTTGTAGTCCAGTTTGCTATCCAAAAAGTTAAAGATTAAGATATACGGAACTATAATTCTGCCTGTTGGTTTGTATGGGTTTGAAACTTCGTCGCTGACATTGAGGGAGGAATGCAGGCTGAGACTGTTTGAGAATAGGGTGCTGAGAAGAATATTTGGGCCTAGGAGGGACGAGGTAACAGTGGAACGGAGGAAGTTGCATAATGAGGAGCTGAATGATCTGTACTCATCAACCAATATTGTTCGGATGATAAAATCTAGAAGAATGAGATGGGCTGGGCATGTGGCGCGTATGGGGTAGAGAAGAGGCGTATACAGGGGTTTGGTGAGGAAACTTGAGGGAAAGAGAAGAAGAACGGACGTAGATGAGATTATAATATCAAGATGGATCTGCAGGAAGTAAGATGTGGTGATATGGACTGGATCTAGCTGGCACAGGATAGGGACAGGTAGCGGGGACTTGTGAATGCTTTAATGAACCTTCGGGTTTCATAGAATGCGGGGAATTTCTTGGCTAGCTGAAAACCGGTTAGATTCTCAAGAAGGACTCTGCTCCATGGAGTAAGTAAGTAAGTAAGTAAGTAAGTAATTAAGTGAGTAAGTGAGTAAGTAGGTAAGTAGATAAGTACGTAAGTACGTATGTAAGTATGTATGTAAATAAGTAAGTAACACGGTGGGTTATAACACTGATATTGTAAAGAATACTGTCCATTCTCTGAGCATATTTTGTATACACTGTGTCTCAAGAGCTTACTGTACTGCTATATTTGTGTAATTATTTGTAACTGTACTGAGATATTGTGTTTTATGCTTTGTTTTGCTTCAAATATTGGCTATTGGAAACGAAAATTTTAAATACCGGACAGTGCTAAATAATACAGTTTTGTGACATATCGTAAAATGTACATTTATGTGAAGAAAATATATCCAGGCATTATTCCACGCAGCACAAACTCGCATAATAAATCAATCGTTTCAGATAAACAGCAGGTTAAAGAACAGATTTACCCTCTCTTTATTAAGGTAAAATGCCGATTGGACGATGAAACAGAAGACCAACAGTGGAACTGTCTCCCAGTGCAACGAACTTTTCTGTTTCCAGACAAGTTCACGTGTGATTTGACCTGAACAAATTGCAAATGGGACAGGTTCTTTCCCGTGTACTTTAGTTTACACCATGCAGTATTACTCCACCAACGTTCCATAATAATATCCCATTCATCTACCACTCAAAGTGCCAGTCCCCCTCTTTTGAGGGTCAGTGCCGTGATAAAGTGCTGAATAGTCAGAAATAGAATGTAATATGGACAAAAAATTACTGGAAATTGTTGAGTGCAGGTTCAGCAAACTCGAAAGTAAAATATATTAATAAAAAATGTATATCGTCGAAATTTCATTCCTTTCACTGTAACTTCCGTGTATGACGTCTGTAGATGATATTGTATCTATAATGAATAGGATACTCTCACCAGCTGTGGAATTACGTTCAACTCACAGACTCGTATATGAAGTTTCTGAAATGCAATAAGGCACTCCTTCTCTATTAACTGTAAGAAGCGGAAAGTTTCCGAGATACCTGAGGGAACACTTTGTTGTAGGGTTTTGTAACTGGCTTTGCAGGTTCCATCACCATACCTCGATTTCATCTTGTGTACAGTACACAGTTTGTGTCTGACATCCTGTGTTCCTGTACCTAAGATGATATGCACTAAATAGGAAACTTAGTTGTCAAGGCTAATTACGTAACGAATTCTCTTAGGAAACCAGCTATATTTATTAACTAACTTAAAATAAACTTAATATGATCTAATTAGTACAGAACTATATTTGATGTACATGGTTTTATACAATGAGTCTCGCGAAGTTCATAAGAGAAGGAGAGAAGGTGGGGTTGGTTTATGTGCTATCACTGTATGCCTCCCAATGAGTTGTTCTGAAATTTGGAATGAAGGATATGTTATATGATTTACTAATTCAAGCTCAAAGAATTCTGTATCGCAGTAGTTGTGACTGCTATATTTGGCATTATTAGCGTCAGGTTGAAACCTCCACGATTTAGAGACTGGAAATACCTCCGTCATCATGTGGAAAGAAGAAAGGGACAACCCTGTTCGTAAAACCCGTTAGATTTTTTCCCCCTGTGGCGCTGCGGCCCAACGCGGGCCATGGCCTCCTCATTCTTGAGGTTTCTAGATCACACACAGAGACGCATCACAGTCGGTAGGACTCCTCTGGACGAGTGATCAGCGCGTAACACAGACCTCTTACCTGACAACACAAAACACTCATAACAGACAGACATCCATGTCCCCGGTGGGATTCGAACCCACAATCTCAGCAGGCGAGCGGCCGTAGAACTGCGCCTCAGACCTACGGCCACTGGGACCGGCAGAAACTCGCTAGATAGCGAATGAAAAATAGTTCTTTCTAAAGACCCTCAAGAGTAGGTTCTCCCCCTCTCTTTCCCAACCGAAAACAGAGAAAAATTCAAGTCCAGAACGTAGTGGTGTTGTAGCTTCAGACAGTGATCCAATGTCCAAAACATCAATGACGACTCGATGACTTGTAGTCCAACACTCTTATGTGGGTACCGAATTTGCAGTCCTACAAAAATATTAACGTAAAATAAGGTAGTAAAATTAACAATAATAACGACAGATGTATAGTCGGTGCATGATTTGCACTGACGCCGGCTGTAGTGTTTTGTTTAGCTTCTATGTACTGACTGCTCTGATGTTAGTTGCAGGTAAAATGGTTCAGGTATTCATGTAGCGAGACTGTTAGTGAGTTGAATTCAAGCACCGTGCAGCATGGACGAGTGGATACTACGCAGGTATAAACTGATGAAAACAGAAGCATGAAAATAAAGGGAAATTAATAAACGGACAAATACACAGAGTGAATATAACAAAGGGTGTACAGGGATGGAAATAATAATATAATTATAATGAAGTACAGAACAGATATTCTAAAATTCATTCGCTGAATATTTTGCAGTTCAGATTACTTTTGTATTTCACTGTGAAAAGGGTAGGTGATACCATCAGGCTGTCTCCTGCGTAAACTGCCTTCGCGTCACACATCCATCTAACGATACCAGATAAGAAGAACTCCTTTTTCACATCACGTATTCCATTTTCCAAGGTCTTTCTGGAGATCTACGCATATTGTCCTCTATTTCTTTGTTGTGAGGTGTGTTTAGAAATTCGTAAGTGTGTCACTCCCCCCTACATGGTGTTACATTTCTGTCTTCACGAGTTTAGTTCCTTACTTTTGATCAACTTCTCTTTTCTTTATTGTATAAATTACGAAAGGCTGCCACCGCTGAGAAGTTATTTTTTTCCCCCAAAATTGGCCTATCATGGTGGCCTTGTGTTGTAAGGCTAGGTCTGCAGCCGCTTGATTACTGGAATTGAGGTTTCGAATCCCGCTGAGGATATGGATGTTCGTCTTTTCTCCTTGATGTGTGTTGTACAGGTAGAGGCCCTTGGGATAGCATGATCACTTTTTCGGAGCAGAAATAATAAGTGTGTGTCTGTAATTGTGTGTGTGTGTATGTTTCTGTTTATGCATGATATAGAAATCGCAAGAAACAGACGGCCTAGACACAAGCTAGATTTTTACACCACAGGAATATAAAATCAATTGACAATGGAGAGAATATAATTCTGAAGTTGCAATTTATAAGCTTCCAGATTGAACTTTTTATTGGTATTTTCATTCCGTCAGTTCCTTATAAACGAATTAAATTCTATTACAATGTAAGAAACGTCTATTATATGTAGTCACTGTACAATACTGTAGAACACAATGGCCAAAATATTTCGGTACGAAGTGTCTCTTTAACTACCTCAAAACAAAATTAATTTTAAGATTTATCTTACAGGCGGTGAGAGATGCTAAAGAAAGTGGAAACACTTTTATCTGTACCTTGGACTAAACTTACTCCAAGCGAATCAAAGCCCCTTCTCTGTGCATACATTGGTTCAATCCCTTTGGAGGGTAAGAAAAGGATAGCACTAAAATTGGCAAAACGATATATGGGGAAAAATCTTCTACTGCAGAATCTTTTATTGCAAAAGATTTTGTTCTGATATGATGAAACGTCGACGCCAAAAGTGTTCATGTACTTTATTTTTTAGTTTATTATATTTGCAGAACTGCTGTATTGTCGGTAACATAGTGGCCGATCTTCCACAATTATACTGTATATTTCAGAGTTTCCAAATTTCAGTGTGATTTAACTCTACTTTTATACGCACAAACTCCGATGCATATAAGCTCGGTCATCTTCACAATTGATGGTGCAGTGAAAACTGTCTATAACGGAATTACAATGGACCGACTTTTTTCCGCTACAGGCAGCTTCATGCAGCTTCTTGAAGCAGGGATAGTCGAAACTCCATATTTTCGGTTGTGTAATTTTTTCCGCTAAAGACCGGTTTTGTTAGGTCATGTTTCGTTTGGAACAAACTGTAGTTTATATAACAAAGCTACGGACAATTTAGTAATTTTTTATCCCATTCAGCATTCAATGATTACTTGCCTGTAGATAAGGGTGTTATGGAAATGTTCTGTGTTCTTATAACAAAACGGAAGTGGATAAAAATAATTTGACAGGAATATGGCAAAAATGCTTCACGCGCCCTTTTAACCCATTCAAGCCCACTGGTAAGTGCATGTACCGCCATATTTAATGTTAGGCAGTTCTGTTTACAACACAATGCTTGAAATAAAAATCACCTGCTTCCTTAAATAACCGTTCTTGTAACACATTGTGTTGTCCGTGAAATATGAAGTGAAATTTCATACATTATAGAAGTGAAAATGTATGATTAAATGTGTTCAAGTTTATCGTAAACGTCTTTTATCATGAGAACTGCGATTTTCTTGGTTAGTACGCAGACAGTACTTGTAATTCCTTACCGACGTTTCTGGAAAACCTATCGGTCCCATCTTAAAGATATGACTGATAGGTTTTCCCGAAATTTCGGTAAGGATTTACCAATACTCGCTGCATACTAGGCCAGAAAAGCAGAGTTCTCATCTACTTCACAACCGAAGCTTTAAGTCACGTGTGTTATAATTGCCTTGTCGGTATTTAATATGAATTCTGATGTGTCAGACCGCAAACGATATGTGGTCAGAGATGCAGCTCCGTGAACTTGAGAATGAATATCGCTGTGTAGATTGGCCAATAACGTACCCAGACAAACATGACAAATTTACAACTATTTCAGTTCAACGGAAATTTGTTTTGTTAGCTGTGAATTGTTTTAAGTTTCACGACCATGAATGTTAATATTTTGCCTTTCTGAATGCTACGTATATTCTTGAAGGTGAAACAAATATGTCTAAAGACCCTGTAGCCTCCATCTCCTGGGTGTAAGAATTTACCTTCAGGCACCTTTTGTACATATTCTTTTAAAGCATTGAGTTTTGTGTGCCCAATTATAAGTATGAGTAAAGGAACAAAGATGCTATTGTAGCAAAATTTGCTTTCTGATGTTTCATTGTATTGCATTATGCTAGTGCAATTTATTTGCTCCCTTCTTCTCACAACTGTATTGATGACATCATGCAGTGATTCTGCACTATATTTGTAAACGTCATATCAGCCAATCGGCTCAGAGACCCGGGGCAGTTTGCGGAGGGCGCTGCGAACTCTTTTGTGGACCATAGTTGCAGAGCTAAAACCAAAATATCCCAGAGATAAAACAATATCACTGACTGTCTGGCTTATACAACAGAAGTTGTGTAGGATTGCCTTCGTGCAGGCCGACCCTAATATCCTTCACACAATAGGGACATATGTACCTCTAAGGAACACTGAGGAAAGGTATTGCAGTCAAGGATGAGAAAGAGTTAACTGTTCTTACCCTTAAATACGACCCATACTAGAACCTACTTGTAGTACAGTGGCTTTTGTAGGTTCTTATTTCTTGTTGGAACTTGTTTTCATACATCATGTTTATGTAACCTTGAAGATTTTATGTAACCTTTCTAGAAATTAATGGGATACCAACCTCTCTAAAAATTTGCATTTCGAAGGAGTGGCATTTAATATACTGACCTTCATCTTGCAAAGAACAGGTCAAACAGGAATATGATTATACGGTACTAACGAGGAGCAAGTCTAACGACTACTTTGATATATCATACAGTTTTTTCAGCTATTATTATTATTATTATTATTTATCCCTTTACCATGGTATTTACAATTAAACATCTGAAACAAACAATGTTTCTAGGGCATATAGTTTTCAAGCTATTCTGTAGATACAGTTTATGTTACATGTAATATTATTTCTTATTTTGAATATTTTTAAACTGACATTAGCACTTTCTGAAGTAGTGTACAGTGCCTAGCATGACCCCTATCTGTGGTTTCTTGATGCTGAGTTTTCCAGATATGTTGCTCAGGTATTTTCTGACTGATACTGAGATGGTTTCAGTTACTACTATGACGACTGGTATCAATTTCTTTTTTATATTCCATATACGCTGTTTTTCTTTTGTAAGGTCTCTATGTTTTAGAATTTTCTCAGCTTCTTTCTCGATTACCTTTCTCTGTCCTGAAATTGTAACATATATTAACGTACATGTTCCATTGTCATTATCATGGGTTATGGTGTCGGGTGTCTGGTTTATTGTCAGGAATTGTTCTGTCGGTTTGCGATTATTGATTCTATGATACGTTACCTTACTTTCATGACTTACGACTACTAAATTTGGTACATGTTCATACCAGTTTTTATTGTCTAATTTTATTCCTATTTCTTAGCATACGTTAAAGTGTACTTGGGCACACACTTTGTCGTATCTCTTTGTGTATTGTTATTTTGTCAATATTAAGTATGCTGATACATAGTGGTCTATTGTTTCGTCAAGTGACTGACATAGTCTGCATTTGTTATCTGTTTCTCTTTTGTAATATTTTTGTTGCCTGATATTTTGTTTGTAATGCCTGATATAGTGCTGGCATTATTTCACTTTAAATTTCCGTTTTCAGGTCTTCCTTTAACAGGAATAAGAACGTGTCTTCTTCACTAATCAGCTGTCTCTCTACACTTCTAATGCACTGCTCATGCATTATTTTGCTTCCATTTTTTGTTTAAGTACTCTCTTAATCTTGCTTTTTTTGTTGAATTCCATTTTTTAGTTCACTGAAGTCGTATGAGTTTAATTCTTGTGCATCTTTGCCGCTTTTTTTTTAATTTTTGAACTCATATTTCGGTGATTGTTTTCGTGGTTTCAAACAACATTTACAAACTTTCGTCTTTATATTGTGTTTTCTGATATTCTGCAGTATTGATCATCTCTGTTTTATATGTCACTTCAAATTGTAACAGGCCTCTCCCATCCTTATTTTCTTTTCACATATAGTATATCTTTATCAGGTTTTGGGTGATTCTTTTTCTATATTTTTAGAATATTTCTACCTTTTTTTGTCGAATTTTTATTTCTTCTAATCTCTATAAATTTAAACCCACTTTACCAAAACTAATAGAAGGTGTACGAAATATTTCATTGCATAAACCGAAATAATAAATATGTAATCTCATATAATATGTTCATGAATAATACAATGATGCGGTCAGATAACACGCTGCAATGGAAAAGGGTACGCCAGTAAATTACATTCTAAATAATAACTAAATATTTTGCTTTTGAATGTGTGGTTGGTAAACCGTAAAACTACAACATACCACAAACTCGTTTCGAAACCAAATTTTGATGCGGCTCAATTCCTATTGCTGCACCCTGGCAAATTACACCAGTCATGGGAACGCGATCACCGTTACAAAAACAACATGTGGCAGTTCTAATACAAAGTAGGATTATTTGCCATATAAACCAGTCGCGGAGACAAAATGGCGGTCATTCACTCGGTTACTTGTACAATGTAAAAATGTTGGTTTATTTCTAAAAGTTTTCAAAAGCACCAGTGGCGTAGGCGCAGTTATATGATGTAAAGAATTATAAATTAACGAAATTGAAACTCGTCATTGAAAGTAAAAAAAAAAGAATTGTTTCCTATACGGGGTTAAAAAGGTGAATTAAACACAAAACGACAAACATACGTTATAATCAGTTTCAAAGACACTTTCAGAAATATGTTCCAAGTGTTGAATTTGTGGGATGGAGACATAAGTTTTAAATATGTCACGTTTCTAGGTTCAATCTTAAAAAAATACGAAAAGCTAATATTAACTTTTTCATGCCTGCCTATATATCTATTCGTCTGCACGGAGCAACTTGACTCCCACAGGAATAATTTTAATGGAAATTTAAACAAGTTATTTTTTTACCAAAATCTGCCTAAACGATTTAAGTTTTGTTAACTTTCAGAAAGAATAACAACCACTTTACAGGGAGACTTGGGATAATTTATTGTAATAAACCGATGAATACTTCCTGGTATTTAGAAAATTTTTATTTAAGAGTTTTAGAAAAAATCAAATCCCATTACACACAAAGTGAAGCATTTCCTGAAAATCTTACCTTTTACGAAGCAATCTGAAAGAAATAAGTTACGGAAAGACAGACCAGAGCTGAGTCAGCGTCGAACGGTGCAATATAGTGTGGGTTTGTGTGCAGGTTATGAAGGCAATGGTACAGACATTTGTGTCCTTATTATTTAATTCTTTATATTTATATTTATTTAACCATACAGAGACGTTTGTTTTAAATTTCCTCTACCGTCCAAAACAGAGGGATTTTAAAATTCTATTACCTTTAAATGCACATGCACGTGCACATGAAAAAAGAACAATATGTAAGTGGATGTTCAAGAAATAATATGTGACGATGTGACACGTATTGTTCTGTTTCTCCTTACGGTAAAATTGCTGGTAAGTACAAATACAGTGACCACGTTTCATACTTGATGTATGTTTGCAATCTTCTTGCTTCCCTCCAAGAGTGATAGAACTTCCAATTGATTTGCTGCATGCAATTATTTAAACCGTTGCTTGTAGTGAAATGTTAGAGAAACGTAAATTTCTTTTGATGCATCACGTTACATTGTATTTACAGGCAGTGTCTGTGTTCCCTTAAACCAATGTAAATAAGATATTGTTATTTATCTTCAAAATTTTCTATATTTACTGAAGATAGAGACGGAATGAAAATTTCCCTCTTCTAAAGTAAGACAAATAAAAACAGACAATTTCATTTCACGTCTTTCTTTCTTCACTTGTGTCTGTTTTTCTCTTACCGATACATCTTTAGGCAACAGAAGAGTAAGTGGAAAGAGAAACACACTAGTTGCAGAAAATTCAAAATGGAAGAAAGAAGAATAACGGAGCACAGATGATTGGAAAATAAAGTTTTATAATACACTGATAATATCTCCCAGGTTTCGCGTTCCGTCGCATAGTACGGCAGTTTTCCTTCTCTGATCAAATTTCGTTTTTCAAAAAGAAAGATCATCGTATGGCATTACTCATCCCCTTGTGCGTGTTCGCATTTTCAATCTCCTTACTTACCAAGTCTCAGCGAAATATGTACACTCGTTTTTTTCAAGACTCGAACATTTAGCAGGCCTTCTTCTGTTAGAGCATTAAGAAGGAATATATACTCTGCTTATACCTTTGTGTCGAAACTGATTGCATAAGGCATGACAGCATGTTACATTCTATCTTGAACACGAGATGTGTGTAACCAAGCAACAGTATAAAATGTTCAAAAAGCGCGCTGACTACAGTGTTTCTTCTCTAGTCTTGGCAAGAGGGCCGTATTCGATGCGCAGTAGCTATTTTGCACTATTTTAATGCTGTTGCTAGGAGCACAATGTTTCCATTTTGGAATGCGAAATTTCAATAACACAAATCCTGTTTGCATTGCTCCTAATTTTCTGACGCTATCAATGCAAGACAAAAATTAAACATGGGGACAAAGGGAATGCTAATGCTTCTCAAAAACCGTCTGATACAGAGAAAGAGCTGGGAATGAAAAGGAGGGACCGGTGACGTAAAATTGGAATCATAGGAGCTTACATGCATTAAATAATAAGTAAAGCTACTCTTTTCCCTTAAAACGAGATACTTTAGCATTGCTATATGAAGTTTATATTTCATTCTGTGCGAATATCTGTCGACGACGTGTCAAAGCGGTGTTTTGGAATGTAACTGAATAATAATAAGAAATATTTTAGGCATTTTTATCAGTACCTGAAAATAACCAATTTGTGATGAACGGAATAATTAATATTTAATTAACACACCAACAAATGCACGTATATTCATTTAATGATCTAAAATTAACATTGAAACACTTAAAACTCTCCTACATATTTCGATCATACGATCATTCTTAGGGAGCATACTTCGTTCCTTGCTAAATTTATAGTTCAAAAACACTCAGTAATTTACGTCGTTACGTTGAGTTGGTGCTGTGGCAGCATGTCTTGTGTATTGTGTGAGTCGTATACAGTTCGGAATTCCGAACTCACACAATACACAAGACATGCTGCCACAGCACCAACTCAACGTAACGACGTAAATTACTGAGTGTTTTTGAACTATAAATTTAGCAAGGAACGAAGTATGCTCCCTAAGGATGATCGTATGATCGAAATATGTAGGAGAGTTTTAAATGTTTTAATATGAATTTTAGATCATTAAATGAATATATGTGCATTTATTGGTGTATTAATTAAATAAACTACAGAATGGACGGTGTAACGATAAAGGAATAATTCATATTTTGGTATGGCGCTATAAAAAGCATAGCCTCTTATGTAGACATCGACGGATCGGATAAAAGAATGCCGTCTCCATCTTCAAAGTAACCTAAAAATTAATTCATGTTGCTGCACAGTATGTCATTACGAGGGTTCCGGTAAAAGAGGAAGACTTGAAATTAAATAGCTTACATTAGTTCCTAGTTTATGATGATAATATTAATATATTGAACACAAGTATACATGCTATAAAGAAAAACACAGAAGCTTTGGTAGTCGGTAGTAAGGAGATTCGACTAGAAGTGAATGCTGATACAACTAAATACATGGTCATGTCTTTAGATCATAATGCAAGTCGAAGTCACAATATAAATACTGAAATGGTAGAAGACTTCAAATATTTGGAAACAAACTTAAAGAATCATAATTCAATTCAGGAAGAAATTAAGAGCATCTTGACGTGAGGGAATGCTTGCTATCATTCGGTGCGTAATCTTTTGCCTTCCAGTTCGCTATCTAAAAATATAAAATTAAGATATAGAGAAGTATAATTTTACCTGTTGTTTTGTATGGGTTTGAAACTTGGTCACTCTCACACTGAAGGAGGAACATAGGCTGAGACTATTGGAGAATAGGGTTGTGGGGAAAATGTTCGGGCTTGAGAGGAACGATGTGACACTAGATTGGAGAAGGCTACATAAAGAGAAGCTTCATCCTCCATAGGCCTTCCCCTCATCACATATTTTTAGGGCAATAACATCAAGACGAATGAGATGGGCGGGGAACGTAGTACTATGGGGTACATACAGGGTTTTGGTGGGGAAAGGTGAGAGAAAGAGACCAGCTGGAAGAACCAGGCGTAGATGGGAGGATAATATTAAAATTGATATTCAGAAGTGAACTGGGGCAAGAACTGGATTGATTTGGCTTAGAACAGGGATGAGTAGCGGGCTGTTGTGAATGTGGTAATGAAGTGTCGAGCGCCATAAATGCGGGGAATTTCTTGACTGAGAACCTGTTAGTTTTTCAAGAAGGTCTCTGCTCCATGGAGTTATTTAGTTGGTTATGGTGTCACAAACTTAAGACCAAAAAGTGTGTACACATTAAAAGTCTTAGGTTAATTCTTAATTCAAAGGTAATAAACTAAGATGTTACAACTTAGAAATTGTATTTGTTACTTTGTGAGCATAAATCGTTGACGTGCTCCAAGGAGTTTTGTTATATCAGGCTTCAGGAATTAAACATAATTATACAGGATATTTTAACGATGGTGTTGACAGTGTGTTGTGGCTTACGTAGGAAAGAACGTCCGTTCCGTTCATGAAGTAGAGAAGTAGAGTTCTATGTATTCTTAGCCTGGACGCTAGGTGAATGTGAGACTTGAGCCTCACGTCCTGGCCACTGTAAATTCAGTAGATAACTGCCGGTACCATTGGACAGGAGGCCGAACACTTTGGAGTAGGAAATATCTCTTGTATCTGTCAGGACGTCGAACCGTCCGTCGTCCAACCCGTAGCGTAGTGGCTGGACGACATAATTATTTACTGAAAAAAGAGGTCGATGATGTAATGCAGAAAGCTACAGTAAAGTCGAAACTTTCTCTTTCGCAATAGAGCAGACTACGTAGCGTCGAAGTTTGGGGTAAATGATGAAAGATGAACATCAAAGTGCTAGGAAAAATGCAGTCATACCCCAACAGGGACACTATTCTACAACATACCTGGAGGGTCTGAGGAGTATTACAAGAAATCTCAGTCAGGATGGCATATGGCAAGATCGATATTCGAAATAAGTGTTCCTATAGTAAAATTTTAAAGTGTTGCCACTACATGAACGTGTTCAATGGGATCCTGATACTTGAGTCTCTTCATTACAGTTGTCAGTACTGTCCAGACGTTACAAATTTGTGTCATTCTTACGAGAATATTCAACCCTTCCAATGTTGTGCACGTCTTCTTTAATTTTATTTGTGTAGAAATTTGTCTTAGAGCATCTCAATTGCTAAAATTAAGAGTCGTTAAGTCTGAAACAGGAGAAATTTTAATTTACTCTAGTAATAAGTTATATACCTACAGACAGACTCCAGCTACTTCCTGTCGCTTATGATAAATATCCTTAGTGTTCAAGCACGATAAATTGTAATTCGCAACATTGATACGACGACATATAAACTACAGGTAACTACAAGAAGCATAGTTCTTGTTTGGAAGCTAACCGTCGTTGGGCAACTCAAGAAATTCCTCGCTTAATGGAAGCCGACATTGTATTACGTTGTCAGTCGCACACATGATTCCGCCACCGGTCGTTACGGATGCAGTCCTCACCTCTTATCCCATTTCTTTCAAAACCAAGTTTATTCTTTCGTATTACCCTCTAATCTACCCTAAATTCTTTCATATAGCTTTTACTTTTAGAATTTCCATGTGTACTACATGTTTCGCTGGTAGGTTCTTCCTTGATCACAACAGAAACCAAACTACTACTACTACTACTACTACTACTACTACTACTACTACTACTACTACTACTAATAATAATAATAATAATAATATTGTACCACAGTAGTAATTCCATAGATACAAGAACAGTCAAGAAGATATTTAGATGGAATCCTCTAACCAAAAGATCACAAGGAAACCCAAGTACCGATGGGAGGATAAAGTCAAACAGGACTTTTGCCAAATGAAGGTTAAAAATTGAATAACCTGCGTCCAGGATCGAGGGAAATGGAAAGATGTCGTTGAGAAGGCTACAACTTTCAAACACTACAGGA
>Ga0123352_10006552_pt1 | contig 17832 bp, 16 predicted proteins | sample TergutLab28metaG_FD_89700 | JGI IMG/M metagenome (GOLD analysis project Ga0123352, IMG submission 89700) | Labiotermes labralis P1 segment gut microbial communities from Petit-Saut dam, French Guiana - Lab288 P1 | ecosystem: Host-associated > Arthropoda: Insects > Digestive system > Gut ... | reverse complement strand
TTTCCCTAAGCTAATTTTATTATAGGAGGACTTATATTTATGCCTGTTTTATCCGGACTTATTGTGTCTGTAGATGCATTTTTCATTGGAATTTCCCTGGGACTGCAGAAGAAATGCAAGTTTATATACCTTGTTATCATTAATGCTTTTCTTTTAGGGCTGTGTTTTATTGGATTTGTAATTGCAGGGCAGATTTATGAATTAATAGGGTTTGATGTTGATCTTATTGTTGGGCTTGCGTTTATTGGACTTGGGGTTTGGTGCATTTTACAATATTTTATATCCAAGCATATTACCCCACGAAAAGAAGGTACTACTATTTTTCTTGTAGGGTTGGTAATGAGCTTAGAAGCGATGATGATCACTATGGGCATTACATTTCTGTTTCTTCCATATTCGACTTTTTTAATCCCTCTTACGGTGGGGCTTGCTCATTTTTGCTATTCGGCGCTGTCATTTTTTTTAGCTAGAACTCAGTATGTACAGCGCGTTCCGATTGTTGTAAGCCATGTGGTTTCCGGGCTCGCGCTTATTATTTATGGGCTTTTGGCACTTTTATGGTCTTAAAATCCTTAAATCCCTTGGAGAAATATCTCCGTCAAATGGGTTAATTGTATTGTTCAAAATTTCTACAACCGTAGATGGTGTTAACCACTGGTACGACACGCCGTTTACCATGCCCGAATGGGTTGGAAAGGTATCGGTGTTTAATGCGTCTGTTCCACTTATGTGGCGCAATTCATTGGCGAAAAACGGCATATCCGTCAAAAATGATATATTTGTGTATACACTCTCGTTAAAAATGCGCATGAATTCGTTTATTCTAATGGGGTTAAGATTCTCTACTCTAAGCAATTCGTTTATAACTGCGCCTATGACCACTTGCTGGTTTCTGGTTCGGCCTATGTCGCCGTCGGGCAAGCCGGGGTATCTGGAACCTCGGTTGGACTGTCTAAATCGGGAGAAGTGCAGAGCGGTTTCGCTATCCATACGCTGGAAACCAGGCTGAATATCTATACGTAAGTTTTGAAAAGGGTCGTCGTATCGCATACGGATAGGTACGTATACTTCGATTCCCCCAAGGGCATCGATTATTTTAAAAAACGCGTCGTAATTGATTAGAATATAGTAGTCGGGCACAAACCCGATAATTGTTTGAACGTCTCTTTGCATTTGTGCAACACCGCCTGCAATGCCGCCGGCACGCGCACCAATCATATAAGATGAAGATATGCGTCTGCCGTTGCGGGTTGCATTTACAGGAACATCCCGGGGGATGCTTATTAAATTTGCTTCACGCGTAATGCCGCAATAAGAAGCAACCATTACTGTGTTGGCATTGGTTCCCTGATTAAGACCAATAATTAAAAAGGTCCAAAAATATTCGCGCCTGTCTGTCGCCCAATATGGGGCATTGTATGTAGGCCATGGGCATTCTTCGTATTTGTCGTCTGCATAGGCGTCATACGCTTCGTATTCTATATATTCTTCGTATTCCTCATATTCATCATACACATTATGGTCACTTAATCTTAAAATATAAAATCCTTCTTCATCAACTCTGGGGATGTTTTCTTCAGCTGGTGGCGCGGCTATAAGTTCGAGTTGTTCTGGCGGTGCAATCATTACGTTCCATGTTATTATTGCAGAACAAACCAATATCCCCACAGATAGTATTGTAACTACAAACACTTTAAGCAGTGTGCGTGCTATTTTGCCCAACCGCCGATTGTTTGGGTTTTTATTTTCTTTTAGTAAAGTGAGATTTTTTTTGGAAATGAAGTTCGCTCGTGCAATTTGGTTTGTGTTAAACATATAAAAACCTCCTATTCCTAGGATAATTATAAGCCTATTAGGAAAAAAAGAAAGCCATAAAAATTGGCAATGAAATATGAAATTACACGCCTCACAATGTTTCCTTCTTGTGGTCATATTCCTCTTGGGTTAGAACACTATTGTCCAGCAACGCTTTAAGCATATACAGCTTTTCATCTTTACTTAATACAAAACTGTACCCTGTCACTTCTTTTTTCTTGAGATATTTTTTAATTTCTATTGCTGCAGCAATTGCGATGTGTAGAATACTAATTTGGATTAAAATTATATGCCAACTCATGTTCTGGAAAAAACCAAAAAACATCATTCCCCAAAAATAAATGACTAGCACGCCCATATACAGCACATAGTCAATCATATGCACTATCATTAGATTCACAGTCTTACTGTATTTTGAGATTTTTAATGTAACAAATTTCTCTGTATTAAACGTAAGGAGTATGATTAATATAATCAGTATATCCTGGGCGAGGAATCGGTTAAGTACGGCTGCGCCCACATTCCACAAGCCACCTTGTATCAGTGCAGGGGCAATGATGTCAAAATAGTATAAAACTTTTGAAACTACAAGATATGAAAATAATACCTTCCAAATTGCTGATAGCTTCTCATTTTTTGTTCTCATAAGTACGTTCCTTTCCGCCGCTTACTTGTCCATTTTTGCATCAACCAGTTCAAATTTTTCACAAACTACCAACATATCTTCTGAAAAGACCATGCCAAATTCAGCTAAGTCTTTAGGCTTCCTTGTGGCCGTTCCACCAATATGCGTGGCTCAAATCACCCTCGCCGTAATCAATTAACCCCTCGCGTTTTAGAACTTTTTATTATATCCATCCCGGCTACCATGCCTTCATATGCAGCTTTTACAATTTGCTTTAATCCGCCGGTGCAGTCCCCTGCCGCCCAAATATTTGGTACGGTGGTTCGACAATGCGCGTCTACATATATGGAGTTGTTTTGCACTACTGCGCCAATTTTTCTGGCAAGTTCTGTGCCGCCTGCAACGCCAAGCGCTATAAATAAGCCAGATAGTGGCAGGGTCTCGCCATTGGCTAAAACCACACTTTTTAACGTTGGCCCCAGCATGCCGGACTGGGCGCAAATTTCTTTTATTTTTCCTGTTTTAACTATAATATTAGCAGGGAAATCAATCACTGGTTTTTTCCCATTTGTTAAAACTGTTACAGATTTTGCAATAGGCAATAAATCCTGTGCCTCGTGCAAAGCGTACGCACTATTACCTAGTATAGCAACATCTTTTCCCCGATGAAAAAAGCCGTCACAAATTGCACAGTAGCTGACTCCCCTACCCTCAAGTACGGCAAGGCCTTTTGGCTTTGTGTCGCTGTCATCTGAAATGCTAACCTTCATGCGTGGGGTGTGGCGGTTTGCCCCTGTGGCTATGACGGCTGTTTTGGCTGTATATGTTGCGGCTGCGGTTTCTACTGTTATTGCCATGTCTTCGTTTTGAGAAATTGCTAAAACTTCTGCATTTTTTACCTGCACGCCCACTTTGCGGACTTGCCGTATTCCTGTTTTTATCAAATCTTTGCCGCTAACTTCTAAATGGCCGTAAAAATTATCCACCAGTGCAGCTTTTTTTAGTGCGCCAAAGTCTTTGTACAAAATTGCAGTTTTAAGCCCTGCACGTGCGGTGTATAATGCGGTGGTTATTCCTGCCGGGCCTGCGCCTATTATTATTACATCTAACATAGTATCACTCCTTGTAGTATAGTATAATCTATTTTAGCAAGAAAGAAACATTTAAATATGTAAAATGTGAAAGCTACCCCACATGGCCTCCACTCGTATCACGTTGATCACTAAGCCCCTGTTTTAACGGTTTACGGGGCTTGTAGCTAGTGATATGAGTAGTCCATTTGAGATAGCTTTTAGATTTTAATAGACCTAAAGTTTCAAGTCCCCTTCATTAATTAACCCCTTCTTTCGCATAAGCTCAGAAAGGAAGAATGCCACGATTGCAGGCACGACAACACATGCGAGAATCATCGGTACAAACCCGGCCATTCCCATTGCATAAATTGTTTGGAATGGGCCGACAAGTCCGGAAGTCCCCATTCCTGCGCCAACAGAAGTTGTCCGCATGCCTAATACTACAGCAGCAATTAGTCCGGAAATTGCGCTTGCCACAATGGGTGGAAGCCAAACCCACGGATTTTTAATTATATTGGGCATTTGAATCATAGATGTGCCAATGCCCTGGGCAATTAGCCCACCTGTGCCGTTCTCGCGAAAAGAACTGACTGCAAAGCCAACCATTTGGGCTGAAGCACCTGCAAGTGCGGCACCTGCTGCCAGTGTGCCGATTTCTGTCGCCCCCTCTGGCGGAATGCCAATGCCGATGGCGATACACAGTGCAGCGGAAGAAATAATAGGCAAAGTCAATGTTAATCCAATAATCACCGCAATCAGTATGCTCATTGGGAAAGTGTGCAAATCAGTAATTCGCACGACAAACTCGCCAAACCGCCCCATGGCCTCGGTAATAATCGGCGTAACAGTGAGCCCAATAGCCCCACTTGTTACAATCACAAGTGCAGGTATAATTAGTAAATCAAATTTTGTTCTGCCTTCAATTCGTCTTATAAGCTCGACAGCTATAAGTACGGATAGCAGTGCACCATGTGGGTCGCCAACAACAATGGATGATACAGCAATGCCTCCATCAGCAAATCTAAGTGTCCCGGCCCCAAGCGCACCGGCCGAAACTGCGGCAAGCAGCGTAAAAGGCTTTAGAGCCGATTCAGAACTTGTCCCCACAACGCGCTTCATTGCGACCCCTGCGCCAATGGCAGGCCCCATCATTAGCTGTGCGGTGCGTCCAATTTGCTCTAGTACCAGTCCAATGTGCCCAATAACTGCATTGTCAATATTCCCAAGCAAGCTGCCTATTTGTGAAATTATCGTACCAACTATCAACGATGCAAAAAGTCCCTTGGCCATTCCATCAAATATCATTGCTAGGTATTCTCTGACTGTCATTTTTTTCATTTTAATCTCCTTTTAAATTATTCTTAACAAAATAATCTTTTCTAAGTATTTTTCGATTAAATATGTTTTGATGTCTTGCATGTGTAAAGACATATGTAAATATATAGGAGAGATTTGCTTCTGTCAATGATTAATTTTGAAGCTGTGAAAAATTCAAGTGCCTAGTGTCACTAGCCACTTGGATTTTGCTAAGGTTTTGTAAATGCTATCTTGCCCCATTGCACTTGCTATGGTATCATTCTGGGCGGTAGTAAAAGAGAGAAGAGGAAATTTTAATGAAACTTGGAATAGTAGGCTTACCAAACTCAGGCAAAACAACCCTGTACAACGCAATCATGCAAACAGAAATGGAAACATCAAACTATCCATTTACCACAACAACTCCAAATATTGGACGCGCGCTTGTTCCGGATGAAAGATTGGATGCGCTGAACGCAATGTACAAAGCAAAAGCGCTAACCCCTGCAACTGTAGAAATGGTAGACATTGCAGGACTGCAAAAAGGGGCAAGCCACGGAGAAGGCATGGGAAACCAGTTTCTTGCACATATACGAGAAGTTGATGCAATCGTGCATGTTGTACGCTGCTTTATAGACGATAATGTAATTCATATATATGATAGTGTTAACCCTGTGCGCGATATTGAAACCGTTGATTTAGAATTGGTTTTTGCCGACCTTGAAATGATAGAACGCAGGCTTGTAAAAGTACAAAAAACCGCCAGAACTGATAAGTCATACCAGAGAGAAGCAGACATTTTAACTAAAATAAAAGAAACTTTGGAAGATGGCAAGGCCGCCCGCACCCTAACCTGGGAAGATGCAGAGGACTTAAAGCTTGTAGAAAGCTTTACATTAATAACCCAAAAACCTGTACTTTATGCAGCCAATGTGTCGGAAGATGAACTTGGGGATATTGCCCCCGGTTCGCACATCGAAGCACTTAAAAAATATGCAGAATCAGAAAATTCCAGCTTTTATGTATCTTGCGCAAAAATGGAAGCAGAAATTGCAATGCTGGACGCGGAAGAAAAACAAATGTTTTTAGAAGACCTGGGACTTAAAGAATCCGGTCTTGCCCGCTTAATAAACGCCGGGTATGAAATGCTTGGCCTTATCAGCTTCTTAACCGCAGGGGAAAAAGAAGTGCGGGCATGGACGGTACGCAGAAATACAAAGGCACCCCAAGCAGCCGGAAAAATCCATAGCGATTTAGAACGTGGCTTTATACGTGCAGAGGTTGTTGCTTATAATGATCTGATGGCAAGCGGAAGCTACGCTGCGGCTAAAGAGAAAGGGCTTGTGCGTGTGGAAGGCAAGGAGTATGTAGTGCAGGATGGGGATGTTATGTTAATACGGTTTAATGTGTAATCATTAAAGGCTTTTGCTTTCGCGATCCCAACCAATTCCCTGTGTAAATCTTTTGATATGCGCAAAGATATATTGCCGCTATAGGTACACGCCTCACATTCGGCTTTGTAATTTCCCCAGGATATGGATTTGCCCGAGTCTTCCACTTCAAACTTACAATACTATGATAGCAGAAATGACGGCAAATGCCCTTGCTTAATTCGTGATTTCTTTGCAGCAAAAAACACTTGGATCACCATGGTAATTTCCCTTATAATCTTTTATAATATACATTACTAAAGTAAGATAGGGAGCGCATTATGAACTTACTCGAATGTATTGATGCAATAAGTGATAAAACACATTTAGAATATAATATCCCTCAAAATAATAAAAAGTTCACTAGTTTCATTCCCATTGAAGCAGTAAATCATACATCATCATGTAATTTTCTCATAAAAAAGCAAGATAAGGCAAAACTACTTTTCATTGTAGGGAGACAGCGTATTTATTTATCAGACCTCCAAATTATTAACACAATACTTAGCATGGATAATGATACCATTAGTTGGTTTATTAAAAATTTTGCTTCGTTGTATGATAATAATTTATATAAAGTGCAGTTTAAAATTGATGGAGATATTTACGATGGTTGTGGCATCGAGCGTTTTCCTAAAAAAAAGAACTTGCTTCTTTTTACTGATAGCGTAATTGATATTAATGATTTTATTGTGCTTCTTAATTTTATATTTTTAAAAGATAGACTTTGGGAATCAATGTCAGGAGAAGATGGTTTTAGTAAGAGAACTTTATGTAAATATATTTCATTAATTGATTACTATTCTACGAAATCTAATAGAAGTAAATCATTTCTTAAAGACATTGGGTATCCTATTGAAAATTCCTATCCAACTGATAATAAGCATATTAAGGAATTATTTAAAGAAATTGAAAAATTTGATATTTCATTGTATTTGTGATATCTTTGTCACTAGAACTCCAGTACGGCAGAATGCCACCTTAGCGTCTAAGGTTTCTGTAACTACAATTTGTTGAATTTGGATGGCTTCCAGCCATGTTCCAAAGGAGGCATGAAACCAGTACCAACAACCTCATTGTTCGCTACTCCGCTCTCAATGAGAACGTTGCTACTGTTTTCACCCCTCTCAACAAATTGTACCAAACTCAAGTGGGGTTCTTTTTTACGCATCAAAAGAGGTGAATTTATTGTTAGCATACAAAGATGAATTTAAATATGATAACTCCTTAACTATCATTTTTTTATGTGGAATTAAATATGGGACACGTGACCCTAATGATAAGCGTAAAGTATTAAAAAAATATCTTGAAAACAATATATCCGAATGCCATGTAATCATTTTGGAAGAAAATTTCGCGTTTAAGACTACGACTCAAAAATACCTTTCATACGATGATATATTCTTGACAAGCTTAGCCCATATAGAACAACTTGCGTCCTTGTTTGCAAATAAAGTTATTATTATTCATGAGTCAATTTCTACAGCTGCGGAATTAGGAATGTTTGCAATTGACACATCTCTATCTAAAAAAATTTGTCTACTTACACCTGATGATATTTCAATTGATGAAAAAAAGATATCTGCATTTATTAAATTAGCCTTTATGAATAGCAACTCTCCTGAAACAAGTATAGGAAAGCAAATTACTTTTTTCCCGGATATTCATGTTAATAGAATTTCCACAGAAAAAAGTGATTACCATACTCTTTTTCATAACAATGAAATTGGAGAAAATCTTGGGAAAAAAATACTCTCTTTTGTTAAGCCTAAAAAAAAGAACTATTTCATAAAATTTATTAAAAGCAGTTTTGGCAATACAAGTAACGCTACGAATCAAATTGACTATCACATAAATATAAAAAACAGAGAATTGGCAATTTATATCCACCCTGAAACCCTGAAAATTCAGCTGTTGTCTTTGTTTTTTGTTGATAAATATCGAAAAGAATTTAGATTATATAAAGCTATCAAAGACCATGTAACATACATTTGTGAGATTTATGAAAAATTACTAGCAAGTACTATTACAGATCTCGAGGGTATCGAACTACACTCAGTTAAACTTAAGATTAACTTAAAAAATACATCTTGCACATTAAGACAATCCGTAGGGTATTTTTTATACATGTTACAAGCTGCTCATTTAATAGGGTTGGAGCAAGAAGCTGGGGCACCCCACTCTAAGAGAAAAATTCTATTAACTATGACTTTAGAAAATTACAAAAATCAAATTAAGCCTTATATATATGAAAAGCAAAAAACAGCTTTTGAGGAGTTGCGTATATGAATATCCAGCATCCTGACATTACAATACGCTACATCAAAACAAAAAATAAAATGAGAAAAATAACTGCATATCGCTCTCTTGATTGTAATTTAAGGATTAATCATCAAAAAATTTATGAGTTCATTGAAAAAAGATTTACTCCGTCAATTTTTACAAAAGGATATGTAAGAGGGCTTTCAATATTCCACAATGCGCGCGCCCATATGTATAACGATTATTTTATTATGCTAGATATTAAAGATTTTTTTCAACGCATACGCCATAAACAGTTGATAGGGAAGATATATCACGAACTTAATTTGGCTAACCCACAACAGATAAGTAAAAAAGAGTGCATAGATGTTGTTAATATGTGCAGTGTCAGCCGTCGTGGAATACCACTTGGGTTTATAACTTCGCCTATACTTTCAAATATCTATTTAAAGGATTTTGATTGTATATTTTATGGAAAACTCAAACAAACTTCTTTAAACAATATTATCTATACTAGATATGCGGATGATATTACAGTTTCTTTTAAATATGAAGAAAGAGAAAAAATTCACGAAATTGAAGCCATTGTTATGGACATTGCTTCAACTATACTTTCTCGGTATGGACTGCAAATTAATAAGCAAAAAATAAGGTCATATAATTTAAATACGTCAAACCATGTTAGGGTAACAGGTATTAATATTATTAAAAATGATTTTGGTAAGCGCAGTCTAACTGTCGGTAGAAAAATAAAAAATGCATTGTATTGGGATGCTATCAATTGCTTTGAAAGTGGAGACAAAGACCATGCACAACGAATCAAAGGTATGCAATCATTCATCTTATCAATTGAAAAATGTGGATATGAATCCTGTTTTTCAGATGCAATGATGAAAAAGGTACATTTAATAGGATTTGATACACTTAAACAACTCATTGATTATCTTTAGACATTTTCGCGCAAGCTTGACAAATTATTATAATTTTGCATATCTTTTTGTATATAGACACCAAAACATACGCTTATAGCACAAAGTATACGAAGTCCGCACCTTTACGATTTATATGCTGTTCCCATATTTCATTAAATTCCATCGTTAGCAGTCTGCAAGTAGATTGATAGTAGAATCAATATTATATGCTTTCATCATAAGATTCTGATCTAACACAACAAACTTATTTGTTTCGGGTTGTATGCAAATCTCTCCCGGTGCAGTTATTGCTTTAAGGTCAATATATATTATCGGTGCGTCAGATGTGTTAATAAGCATATGGGCACCGTTTTTATGTGGCGGAAAGATAATTACATCGCCTTCAGAAACGGATTTTTCACCATCCGGTGTTTTTAATGTGCCTTCTCCTTTGATTATATAAAACATTTCATCATTTGCCGTATGATAATGGAAAGGAGAGCTTGCTTTACCGGGTTCAAGGGTTATAAAATAAACTTCCAGCTTGCCCCATCCTTGGGCAAATGGCTGGCTTATATTGCTTCTTTTAAACGCATAGGAATGTTTATGTTGTCCGTCCGGATCAAATGTTTTGTTTAAATTTGCATCCCAATTGCATTCTGTATCTTTTACGTTTGAAATGATTATCTTTTCCACTTCTATTCACTCAAATCTATCCCAAAATGAAAATTCAAAAGCCGTTCATACTCTGCTTCAGTTTTTGGATTAAGTACTTCTACGCCTGTTTTTGTAAATATGCGCAGTTCTCGGTCGTATACAGATTTCCGTCCGTCTTCTGTAAAAATATGCACCATGTCTGCAGGGCGGAAAATAGAATCGGGATGTTTTTCACAGTAAAATGAGGGCATTACATAATCGATTGCAAGCTGGGGTTCTTCTGTAAAGGAGTATAGCTGCCGCCAGTCTTCCCGCTTTAATTCATAAAGCACATATCCCAAAAAGTTATCCTTTTCAAGCTTGTAGCATTCACCGTTTTGCTCGCTTACGATTCCGTCCATGATTTTAATTGGCGTGCGTGGAATAACCAAGCCAACACCTACATCGCACAGGAATCTTTCAGTACCGATGGATACGTCCAAAACGTGATGGCGGCGCATGGGTATTTCTGGCTCGTCAAGTAAGAAGCGTGCCATATAGTCTGTCACTCTAAATCCAAGATTTCGCAGCAGCCATGCAAACAGCGCGTTCAGTTCGAAACAATAGCCGCCTCTGTGGCGTACTATGATTTTTTCAAATATGTCATCGATAGAGAGGGATAATGGTGTGTTGCGCAAAATGTCCAAATTTTCATAGGGAATGGTGTGCAGGTGGTTGCGCTGCAGGGCGTGAAGTGTGTCAAAATCCAATTTGGGAATTGCGGTAAAGCCAATACGCTGTAAATATGCGTTAATTTTTTGAGCGTCTGTCATAAAATCACACTTTCTAAATTAAATGGGGCTGTGCGCGCAAATAGTTAAAAATTATCTACAATCATAACATCCAGTTCTACGTATAAGGTAATTGCGGTATTTCCGTACCTTAAAACCCGAACCTCTACAACGTCACCAATCCTAGCACTGCGGATGGCGTAAACCAACTGGGTCCAGTTTAACACAGGCATTCCGTTAAAACCAGTAATTATATCCTCCGCTTGTATGCCACCGCGGTATGCCGCCCGGCCTTCTACAACAGTGCTTACATATACACCAATTGGCGGTATATTTAGCTCTGCCGCCATTTCATTTGGTACGTTACTGCCTGTAATACCCAAAGCCGGACGACGGCCCATTATAATATCTTCTAAACGAGGCGCAACTATATTAGAAGATATGCTATACCCTATACCTTCAACCGGCGCCATGCCAAATACGATGCTTGATGCCCGGTTAATATTTATACCAATCACTTCGCCCCGGGTGTTTATAAGCGGTCCCCCGCTATTGCCATGGTTAATTGCCGCGTCTGTTTGCAGTAATGTTAAAACATGGCCGGTAACCGGCAACGCCACAGATTTTTCAGAGGCGCTAATTACTCCGCGTGTGACAGAATTACCTTCCCCCATTGCATTACCTATTGCTAAAACCGTATCACCCACGCGCATTTGATCCGAATCCCCGAAAGTTGCAATAACGATCGAGTGTATACCTGCGTCAACAAGCTGGGATTTGTAAATGGATATTACAGATAGATCTACTGTTGTGTCTTCTCCCGCCGGGCGGGCATCAATGGGTACGCTCCCGGCTATGCTTACGGTAACCCTGTCTCTTCTTTGCACAACATAATTGTTTGTGACAATAAAAATCCGTTCATCGTTTTCTGCAAAAATAAGGCCAGAGCCAAAAAATGATGATTGGGGACTTGCCGCACTGTAGCTTGTAATCGCAACCACCGACGGCGCCAGTTTTTCTACAATATCTGCCAGTGTACCAATGGTATTTTCTCCAATAACATTTCCACCGGCTTCACTAAAAGTCGGGCTAACGGTTGTAAGCGTTCTGTCGCCTGTGCTATATGTGGCAGCAGGCTGATTTTCTGCTTGACGCAACCGGCCTATACCTGCGCCAATACCTAAACCCAAACTACCTGTGCCTAATGTAAATACAATAAATAAGGCGACGGCTTTCCTAAACCAGCCTGTAAGCGGTGCTGTACGCTGGTCGGGATTTTTTATCGTTTCGCGATAAAAACCGTCTGTTGCAGATGCCGCACCATCATCTGCAAGGGGTGGTATCCAATCGTCTGTATATGCATCTGCAAAAGAATCCTCAATTGGTATATCCGTTGGTATGTTTAACACACTGTAATCCTCGTCAGCAAGTGTATAATTATCCTCTGGCAAATCAGCATTTAAGAAATTTGTCTTGTTTAGATCGCGCTCTATTTCTGCTTGAATTTTATCTATGCCTGATGACCCAAATAGGTCCAATGCTTTTTTTGAATCGTCCACAGTATATGCCCTCCTTATTTTGAAACTTTTATGAAATTACTATATCATTCGCAAGTTACAAACGTATGAACAAAATGTAAATTTTGCAGAAGCTGTAATTTCTGGTAGAATAGAGGCGCGTCTATCCATGCAAAAAAGCATAACCCAATAAACTATTTGTGCGCACAGCGCACACCCGTAGCGAAAGCGTAGGAAGCGCAGCCGGGCTTTGCCTGGCGGAGCGGCGGGGTTTGGGCTGGTCGCAAATGCAAAAAGCGCATTTGCTGCTCGCCCATGCAACCTGGGGCAGAGCCCCATTATAGAAAGGAAACTTTAAATGTTTGTAGACAATGTAAAATTAACGATAGAGTCCGGTGCAGGCGGCCATGGTAATATCAGCTTTAGAAAAGAAAAATACGTGCCAAATGGCGGGCCCGACGGCGGTGACGGTGGGCGTGGCGGCGATATTATTTTTGAAGCAACTACAAATGTTAATACCCTTGTAGATTTTAGATATAAGAAAAATTTTCGTGCAGAAACAGGCGAAAACGGCGGCACAAACAAATGCTCCGGTAAAAGCGCCAAGGATTTAATCTTAAAAGTACCTGTTGGTACATTAATTCGTTATGGATGGGAGACTGACGACCAAAACAATCCAAGTGGCCTGGTAATGGCAGACCTTAAAGCCAATGGCGAACGCCGCCGCCTTGCAAAAGGTGGGCGCGGCGGCCGGGGTAATCAACATTTTGCAACCCCATCCCGACAAGCACCTAAATTTTGTGAAGATGGCAAACCCGGCAAATCTTATAAAGTTACCCTGGAGTTAAAACTCATTGCCGATGCTGGTATTATCGGCTTTCCAAATGCCGGAAAGTCTACGCTGCTATCACGGGTAACAAGGGCAAATCCCAAAATTGCAAGCTATCAATTTACAACACTTTCGCCAAACTTGGGAGTCGTACGCCACGATTTTGGCAGTGACTTTGTGCTTGCAGATATTCCGGGTTTAATTGAAGGCGCAAGCAGTGGCGTAGGTCTTGGGTTCGACTTTTTGCGCCATATCGAACGCACAAGAATTTTAATCCATGTTGTAGACGCCGCACGGCTTGAAGATGACTTAACCCCAGTTGAGGCTATTGAAAAAATAAATGCAGAACTTGAGGCATACAATCCGGCACTTTTGAACCGTCCGCAAATAATTGCCGCAAATAAATGTGACCTGCCCCTTGAGGATGACCATATGCAAGCACTTGAGGCATACGCAGAAAAACGCGGCTGGAAAGTTTATAAAATATCAGCAGCAACAAGCCAAGGGTTAACAGAACTGATACGCGGCGTATCCGAGGTGCTGAGAGATGCCCCATCTATTTCGGATTTTGAGGCGGACTACGAGACCTTCTTTGAAGCGGAACGGCGAGAAGAATCCATCACTGTAGAAAAAGTAAGCGATGGCGTTTTCCGCGTAGAAGGCCCGGGTGTGGAAAGAATGCTTGGTTATACTAATATGGAAGACGAAAAGGGCTTTGCATTCTTCCAACGTTTCTTATACGACCGTGGAATTATAAGCCGCCTAGAGGAGCTTGGCATTATGGAAAACGACACAGTGCAAATATATGAGCTAGAGTTTGATTTTTGGAAATAGAAAGTGAGCTGAAAGGAAGGTATTTTATGTCCCAAGCAAACAGGTTTTTGTATGAAGAAATTTCAAGGCTTCCACTTGAAAAGGTCGGCAAAGCGTTATCTTACGTTCGTTATCTTAAAAACGAAGCGGAAGATGGACTTTTTATTGACATGTTAGAAGAAAATGAATTACATGACTTGCGCACCTCTAGTAATTTTGTTGATTCTTCGGAGGTTCTTGCCAAAATCGAGGAGCTTCCAAATGATTAAATATCATAAGCAAGCAGAGAAATTTATCTTATTACAGAATAATCTTACGAATAGATAATCGCGGAGATATATACAAAAAAATGTAACAGAGGCTTGTCAGGAGATAATAATGCAAAAAGTATTAATTGCCCTCAGTGGCGGCGTGGATTCTTCCGTAGCCGCTTTTTTACTAAAAAATAACCATTGCATTGGCGCAATGATGAAACTGTACACAAACGATGACATTATTACAAACAGCAGAACATGCTGCTCCTTGGACGATGTGGAAGATGCACGCCAAGTAGCGGCATTAATGGATATGCCCTTTTATGTTTTCAATTTTACAGAGTCATTTGAGGAAACAGTCATGGCGAGATTTGTAAAAGCGTATATAAATGGCGAAACACCTAATCCTTGTATTGACTGCAACCGATTTATGAAGTTCGACCGCTTTTTACATCGGGCTATAGAACTTGATTGCACCCATATAGCAACAGGCCATTATGCAAGAATTGCTCCAGATACAAACGGACGATACTTGCTAAAAACAGGCCTTGACGCCACAAAGGACCAAAGTTATGTATTATATGCCATGACCCAGTACCAGCTTGCACACACACTTTTACCCCTTGGAGAATTAACCAAGGATGAAGTGCGCAAAATTGCCACCGAACAGGGCTTTATAAACGCAAAAAAGCGGGACAGTCAAGATATTTGCTTTGCACCGGATGGTGATTATGCCGGTTTTATTGCGCGGCATATGGCAACTGCCTCACAAGCCGGCAACTTTATTAACCAAAAAGGGGAAACTTTAGGCCAACACAAAGGTATTATCCATTATACAATAGGACAAAGAAAAGGGCTTGGAATTTCCGCTCCACACCCTTTATTTGTGTTATCCCTAAACATAAAAGACAATACCATAACCCTGGGCCCATCCGAAGCACTCTTTTCTACAACTTTGGAAGCCCAAGATATAAACCTAATTCCAGTGGACAAGCTCGATCATAAACTGCGCGTACAAGCAAAAATACGCTACAGCCACAAAGCACAGCCGGCAACCCTTTGGCAAACTGCCGAAGATACACTGCATATCGAGTTTGACACACCCCAGCGGGCAATAACCCCGGGGCAAGCTGTAGTAATTTATGATAACGACATTGTAATTGGCGGCGGTACCATTAAAGCTATTTAAGCACGCTCAAAACTAGCAACATAAAATCCGTCATTCGTTGCAGAGGGCAATATCTGCTCTGCGTCAATAAGATTAAAATCTTGGTGGTTTTCTAAAAAATAATCTAAATTATCATCGTTTTCTTCTTGTGCAATTGTACATGTAGAATACACAAGCCGCCCACCAGGCTTTACATACTTTGCGGATACCTCCAGCATCTCTTTCTGCTTTTTTGCCAAGTCTAAAACATCTTGCATTTGGCGGGAATATTTAATTTCCGGATGTTTACGTATTGTACCAAAACCTGAGCATGGTGCATCCAGCAATACAACATCTGCAGCATCCGCAAGGGTTGGATCAAACACCAATGCATCTTTTACACTTGGGGTTATAATCGAAAGTCCTAATCGTTTTTTTGTTTGCCGGAGTAACTCCACCCTATGTTGATGAATATCGAAGGACAAAATTTCGCCCTCATTTTGCATTAAACATGCTGCTGCAAAAGACTTTCCACCTGGGGCAGCACATACGTCAATTACCTTTTGCCCGGGCTTTACCTCCATTGCATCAATTGCAAACATGGCTCCGGGGTCTATCACAAAAAATAGCCCATCTTTAAATGAAGCAAGTTTTGAAATATCCCCCGCCTGGCGTAACATCAAAAATGGATGTGGAGAATTTTCTAATGGGGTAACATCAATTCCGGCTTTTTGCAAACCTTTCATTAACTGATTCTTATCGGTTTTATGTGTGTTTGTTAAAATTATTATGGGCGGTGGAAGGTGGCTATTCTTACAGAAATCTTCTGCACTGTTTTCACCCAGCCAGTCGATAATTTTCTTCATCAGCCATTTGGGGTAGGAGTACTTTAAGGCCGGGCTTTTAATTTTACTCACATCTTCCCGAGAAATATTACGCAGTATCGCATTAACAAACCCCGATAAATTATCCATTTTATGCGCCTTTACCATGGTTACAGCCTCGTTAACGGCGGCACGGTCGGGGATTTTATCCATAAACCGAATTTGACAAACGGATACGCGAAGCAAATTACGTATAAACGGCTTCATTTTTTCCACGGGCATTTTAGAGAAATTGTTAATCCCATGGTCGATTTGTATTAAATTTCGTAATGTTTCATTTACTAATTCTGTTACAAATGCTCTGGAACGTGAGTCAAGCTCTGTATCGGCAAGCGCTTTGCGTAGTGCAATATTAGCGAATGCACCCGCATCTAAAACATCTGTTAAAACTGCAACTGCTACGCCACGGTCGGTATTTTTCAAAGTTTTACATTCCCTTCAACTTGGATGTCGGATGATTTACGCTTTCTGGCATAAAACAATAGTGAAATCACTGCGGCAACAATGGGAAAAGGTATCAGCAGTCCATACAAGTAGCGGTACCCCAATGCACTTACCACTAATCCCCAAATAAAAGGACCTATACAAAAACCCACGTCAAGAGATAGCTGAAATGTTCCAGATGCTGCACCCCGCCTTTCCGGCTGTGCCCCTGCCATTACAACGGTACTTACGGTTACGGTGCTAACACCCACACCAATTCCACATAGTATGGCAGCAATTGCAAGGGTTACAATATCAGTTGTCATAAATAAAGTAAACATTGCAAAAGCAAGACTGATTGTAGAGATCATTAAAAATAGAAGTGGGCTTTTAAACCGATGTATTGTATTGCCTACCACCACATTTGACAAAAACATGGCGCCGGATTGCAATATAAAAAATATTCCTATGTTTTCTATTCCAATATCTACAGCATAAACAGGTAAAAATACGACTACACCAGCATTTGCAAGGGTCATTATAAAGAAAATTATACTCGGCCGCAAGGCGCTTTTTTCAAAATATCGCCAAATCCCGGTTGCGTTGTGATTGCTATTTTGCGTTATAACCTCATCAGGTGCAGCCGGTAATTTTCTCTCATATTTAAGGGTAGCAACAATTATAATGGCAACAGCAAACAGCACCACGCTGCCAAGCCACACGGGCATAAAGTTACTGCCAAAAATAAGGGCGAGACCAATAGACGGCCCAATTGCACCGGCAATTGGAAAACACACACCAAAATATGAAAGACCGCGCTTTACTTCCTTTTCAGGCAGCACATCTGTTGCAATTGCCATTTGCCCGGTGGTTGTAGCCGCAATGCCAAACCCATGAAAGCCACGAATTAATGCCAGGGCAATCATAAACGGCAAAAAAACCATACCAACCGCGCCGGCAAGCATAATTCCGATTCCAATATACATAACAATTTGTCTGCCCTTTTTATCGGCCAAGTATCCGCTTACAGGCCGGGCCAACATTGCAAAAAACGCTGAAAGCGCCATAACGCCGCCAAGAAAAGATGAGGCAATGCCAAGATCACGTATATATAGGGGGAAAACCA
>Ga0123352_10006551_pt1 | contig 17832 bp, 11 predicted proteins | sample TergutLab28metaG_FD_89700 | JGI IMG/M metagenome (GOLD analysis project Ga0123352, IMG submission 89700) | Labiotermes labralis P1 segment gut microbial communities from Petit-Saut dam, French Guiana - Lab288 P1 | ecosystem: Host-associated > Arthropoda: Insects > Digestive system > Gut ... | reverse complement strand
GTTTTAACTTCAAATTAAGCGAATGTATTGGTGTCTTTGGTTAATATATACACGGCGTGATTTGAGTGTAATGAATGGAAGACAGAGAAATGCCACAAATGTACAAATATGGGGAAAGTAAAACGACTTGAATTATTATGGCAACTGTACGTCACGTCACTGCCTGAGCAGGACATACGAAATATCAGGCTGCTTGATTTTTGTTGAACAGAGTGTACATTGCCTATCTTGTCATGCCTTGAATGTGGGAAGAACTTAAAATTGAGAAATTGTAAATCAAGAATAATTGTTTATTGTTTCTATGATGTCTCGGCCAGAACAAAAAAAAAGTGGAAAAAATCTTAAAAAGCAGGATTCTGCTGCATATGCCTGCTTAAGAGATTTTTAACAATTTTTACCCCTTAGTTGTAATTATTTTCTAATATATTTCAAACTCTTATTTTTAGGTACTTGAGAGTGTTCTCAGTCGGATCCTGGTTCCAGTTGAGCGTCCTAATGTAACTTCTGGTCTGCGTCTTCTAGAAATTTGCCTCAATTATGAGCCCTCAGATCCCTTATTACTCTCAACTCTTTTATCATGTGTCTCAGCATTATTTGTATTTCTGAGCATGACAACAGCTGAGTGTTCAGCCAGTCTTCTTCCACGTGTTCTGGACAAAATTTTTGCAGCATTAGTGTTTAGTCAACCAGGTCAAGGCAAAGATAGTCGCAGTAGAGTAGTGAAGAATGTACGTATGCATGCAGCCAGCCTCATGGTGAAAATAGCCCAGAAGTATCCACTGCTGTTGCTTCCCATGTTTGAACGAGTGTATGCGACAGTGCAGGGACTAAGCAAAGATCCAGAGCAACTTTCAAGATTGGAAAGAGTGACTTTGCAGGTACAGAGTGTGCATTTCTGTATGCATCTTTTTATGCTTGTAGTATTGCACTTGCTGTAAGTCCTTAACTTCACAGTTTCAATTTGATTTTCTCTAAGTCCATTGCATACTAATTCTTCATGGACTAAGGCATGATTAGTAAAATTAAGACGAAGCATGTGAGCTATCCATGAATCACACTTAACATCACTATTCTTCATCCTGGAAAAAAATTTCCTTGTCCACAAAGTTTTAATTGGAGAAGGAGGGAGACCTGTAGTTTAGAGGATGATATAGAAAATTATTCTTCAAAGCATGTGTTATGATGTGGATTGTATTGAAAAGCAAACATACCGTTATCTACCTTAAAAGTTAAATAACAGTGGGAAACTTCTTGTACAACTGAAAAAGTATACACTGCTTATTAAAGACCATACACTGCAGAGTTTTTTTTCTGTCACAGGTCAGCCCAGTGAGTTTAGGTTATGTTACATGGTTGTTGGGCCAAAACTAGAAATATTTGTGAACTAACAAACTAACTGTAATGTTTCCCAGATAAAAAGTTTTTTAAGCAGACCAGTGAAAGAAAACTTCTTGTATGGAACATGTGAAAATTAAGTTTATCTGTTGTAATGGCATCATACAATTCCCTGCAGGGATAAGAGATTTTTTTCTCCTGAAGAGCATCCACACTGGCTCTAGGAACTACCCAGTCTCCCACTCAGTGGGTACTGGGTGCACTTTCCACAGGGGTAAAGTCCACTCACTTCTATCTAGTAATGAGGTTAAGAGTGAGTGGAGTTGTAACTTCATTTCTCCCAAATGCTTTAATAGCATGCATAGGTACAACTTTAATTTTAACTTCAGTATTTTTATGCATGAGCATAGCAAATCCCAAAAGCATGTTTAGTAAACAAAACCGTGCATTTCTTCTTGAGATGATGGTTTAAGTAATGGCTCAAGTAACAGGTATAAGCCACACAGGTGCATATTGCTAGTTTTATTATCAAGTTGAAATTCTTGTGGTATTTGAAGGCATGTGAAATTTGGATTTGTCTATATGTTTATTATCTATGTTATTGTAAAGTCATTGCTTGTTGCTTTATCTCTCACATAGCCTTGTTTTGATTTGACCAGTTAAATTGTATCATAATACCCAAGAAGACTTGAATCCTGAAGACATATTCGTCCAAATCATAATGTTACAATGTTCATTGCAATTGTTGTGATACTTTCAAATTCTCTAGGATTTTTTATGCAAAATAGGAAGCTTTACTTCTGATCAGCAACCACTTCTGTGACTATGAACATCAGACACGATTTATCGGTGAGGTAGTTGATTCTGGTGCTGAGGAGTGGATTATATTGAGTTCTACAGCATTCAAGAGTCCTCGGGACTTTATGGCATTTGTTGGTCTTGATCGTCCTCCAGTGGAACCCAGCAGTGATGATCTAAATGGTAAGTTGTAGTATTTGTGTTGTGTACATGTTTCCTCTTACAATTTGTATTTGTTGGTGATACTGGTGGATTACATTGTCTCTGCTTCTGGTTTTTTTTTTTAACACAGTAACACAGTAACAGCAAAGGATACTGAAGTGATGATTATTCTGCAAGTGCTGAAATTTCAGGCTTCTGTCATGGTGTAAATAGGTTCTTCACTCTTCTGGGATGTTGCATAGTGTTGATTAGTAGTTAGTTACTGATGTTTTGGGACAAGGGTCAAGCAGTCCAAGAAGACTGTTTGTCCCTTGAAGATCGTACTGATAGGGTGTCCCAAAATGTCAGTCACTAACTACCAGTCAACATTGCATAACATCCCTGGAGAGTGATAACCTCAAAGTTCTGAAAGTTGGTATTGTGATAGCTTATCAATACATGTGTAATGTGTATTGAGTTTGTCAACTGTGAACTAACAACATAGTTGCTACAAGAAATCTGTAGGATAGGGATAAATATTCCAACCTCACATGTAGACTTGTGGTTAGATCATAGAGCATTAACATAACCTGTAATTTATGTATGAAATTCTTTTTTTGTGCCAAAAGTTACAAGTGCAGTGATGATATGAAACTTTGGCTTATATGTGAGTACTTGAACCCTTGCAATGCCATTTAAATTCACTTTATTCTGATGTTTTGCCATTTAATTTAAGAGCCCTTTATACATTATGCTTTAATATGTTCCATGCATCAGGGAAAATTTAAATTATGCTTACCTCCATTCCCCTGTATGCAATGGACAACTTTGCCTTTACTTTACATTCTTACTTTGTGCAAAGGAATGAGTCTATGAAAGAAGTTTGTAGTTGCAGAAATGTATGCACAAAGGTACATAATAGCTAGATTGACTTTAATGACATGGGGTGTGTAGGTGTGGGCTAAATTCGTCTGGATATGTGTAGAATCAAGCGGTAGGCTCTTGTGAACATGCTAATGGAGCTTCAGAGTCCTTAAACTGTAGAGAATTTTTTGATCTACTGTGTGACTGTTAGATTCTTTAGGACTTCATTCTGTGATGCTGTGTTTTGAATAATTAAAACTGTCCCTCCTGAACAAATTCTTCCTATTTGGTGGGTGCAACATTTATTTTCTAGCCTGCACTACTTTCTGTATGGTTAGATGTGTTTAGCAGCATACCATGTTAATCTGAATATAAATTGATAGTATTTTCATAAGTCATTATCAGAAAAACTGGGGTAAAAGGCTTCCATCTCCATGCCAGGAAGGCATACAGGGGGAGTAGATGTACAACTCCATTCATTCTTGACCTCAGCATTAGATGAAGGTGAGTGGTAAACTTCAAATCCTGGCTGTTTTACCTCTGCGAAAAACCTCAGTACCCCCTGTATAGTAGGATAATTGGGCCCCAGAGCCAGTCTGGGCATTTTGGAGAAGAGAAAAATTTCTTGCCTTTACCAGGATTCAAACCTCAGACTGTCCAGCCCGTAGCCCAGTTGCTATAAAAACTACACTACACTCGTCTTATAATTGTGTATAATGTTAAACATGTTTTGTGCTAGGTGAATACTGGTTATAACAGATACAAAATGTTTTATTTTTTAAGCCCAGTGTTCTGTGGTACCAGAGAAATTCTAACTTATGTTTACAGGCCAGAACCGGTCACAGATACTGCTGTATGTGAACATGTTCCTGGCAGTTGTTAAACGATGTTCTTGGCCAGAAGATCCAGACCGAGCTGCTCGTGGAGGTTTTGTAGTCTCTCATACTGAAACAGGAAACCCAATATGTCGCAACCCAGCAGCTCCTCGTATTGTACCACTTATCCCACATTTTATGGCACTTCTTAAAGTTTTTAATGGACTCTGGACACCGGACGCTCTTTCTGCTCTGTCAGAAGTGAGTCTTCCTAAGTTACATTTGTGTTCCATAGGTTTTAGTAGTCTTGTGAACTAAAGTGAGCTATTCATGTAATTTTTATATAGATGAAATGAATGCTCTGGAGACATATATGCCTTCCTTGGTGTATCTGGAGGGACGTTTGATTTGGTTTTCAGAATGTTTATGATAGAAAATGTATAGTGATAGATTCTGATACCTGAAGTAAGTGTTATTATGTTACTCAGTGCATGTAGGTTTTAATCAGTGTTTGAATGTTATCTTGTATAGCATGTATTAGGACATTGGCACTCTACAGATTTCTGAGGTGAAAAAGTTTGACTTGTTTTAGAGAGATACCTTGTACACATCTGATGATATGAGGCATGATGTTACTGTAAATGTCTGCCAGTAAATAAGAATAAAAGCATAATGTGTATTTAAAGAATATGTATTCCAGTTTAAACTATGCCTGTTCACTCCTATTTTTTTCTGTGTTAGCATGGTGGTATGAAAGCACAAGAAAATAAAGTGTATTCTTTTGTAAGAATTTAGGCTTTTACCACTGTATAGTTCAGATCTTCGATGTTTTGGGATGTTCCACAGCGTCATTGGTTTGTTGGATGTCTTGTCCCTTGGAAATGGGACCAATATGCTGTCCTGAAACTTACTTGATGAACTTCCATTGATACTGCAGAATGTCCAGGCAAATGAAGATGTCTCTATTCATTGACATTTGCTTTGGCACTGATGAACATATGATGGAACAGAAATCTGACACTGACGTGTGATATTTTGTGATGTACAATCAGAAGTTTTTATTCTTACCTGTGATATGGTTGCATTTGTGATTAATATCATGGTATATACTTGCTAAAATGTGAAAGACACTTAAGTAACTATAATATGTTTGTGTGATTAAAAAAAGATTATGATTTGGGATTTGAATCACATTTACAAGTTCCCTACATGATTCTAAGAAGTATGGCTCTCGTACATAATGGCAAGTATGTAGAATAAATTTCATAGTATCTTTTATGCCCTCAGTTAGGTCTGCAGGAGGAAACAGAGAAGTGAAATACTTGTTGATGTAAGATTTAGCCTTAATTCTTATATCTGACAAATGTCATGTCATTGCTCTTCAGCACTTTTGCATCCTGCTTGCACAATGCTACAAAGATTTGTGTTGAGCAGTGAAGGAATGGCACATCATGTGAGCACTAACAGGGTTATACACTTGTATGATTAATTGTACTGATTAATAGATGTCATGATTATTTGAATTGTTTAACAATAGGAGGTGAGATTGAATTTGTGAATATGTTAACTTTGATACATTACAGAAGAGCAATATGACTGTCTCTTTTTGTTTTTAGTGTAGGTGTAAGAAAGTTGACCTTCTATGAACTGCTGAGTACCGTGTGATTTGCTACACTGTAGTTGTTACCTCTGACCACACTCCAAGATTGTACTTTGGTTGGATGCAGGGTTATCAAGGAGCACACACAATTCTGGAACTGGATCGATCAAATGTCCTTGGAACCACATGTAGTGCTTCATTTGTGGACCATGTGGATGTCAATCATCCAAGGGCTCAGACACCATTGGAACGTATGCAGCATTTTCTAACGATGGTACATGATACTACATATCATATATTGGGTAATTCAGGCCCAAGCCTTGGTAGAGACTTCTATCAACTGGAAGGTCTTGTTCCAAGTATTTTGACATCATTATTTTCAAATTTAGAGGTGAGTATACTTCTGAATTACCTCATCAAATAATAACAAATATCTTATTTATATTTTTTTCCATTCTAGTTTTTATTACAACACTGTGTAGTGTTCTAGGTGGGTATGTACATTTCATGTGACTGTAATGGCCTCCATTTTTAGCGTTGAAGCCTGCCAACCCTGGAAATGGAGGCCGTGTGCTCTACCAGAACATGTTACCCATGTACCAGACTACACGTTGTACAACCTGGTCTATTTAATAATGCTGTTAGCTCTGCCTGTGTAGATACATGGTGTCATAATCTTCAAGAACCGTAGTATGAATGAATGCTGTGGAAACCTCAAATGGTGTGGAATTTTGCATTTCTTCTGTTACCTGTTTTAAGGTACATGTTTTTTGAACGAGGTTAATAAAATGCTTGCCTATCTGCCAACCATTATGTTACTGTTTTTCTATCACTGAGCGAATTGCTCACCTTGGATGTATATTCCTTCATTTTTCCCTTGTGAGTTATGGCTAAGAAGATCATAACATACCATACAGATGGCATCAAAAGAATTGTGACGTGGTGAGGTGGCGTCAGGATATTTTATTTGTTTCCATTTCATGTTTTTTATTGATACCCAGAGTTATGCAGCATTTCTTCATGCTAGAAGAGTTCTGTGGTACTTCATAGGAGAATGTATGAAAGGTAGAGTTCACCCTATAATCTGCTATGAAGGCCCAGTGGGGAGTAGACGTATAGCTCTGTTCTTGCTTTAACCTTGGCACTAGATGGTGTTGGGTGTTCAACGCCACACCCCAGCCACTTTACTTGTCCGCACCGAGATTTGATTCCCAAAATGTGTAGCTCTTAGTGAGTTGCTGTACTGACTATGCTGTCCCACCCCACAGGAGAAAGTGTAGTAGGATTTATTTCCAGTAGCAGTTCTTAAAGTAACATTTTTTCTTTAGTAAATTCCTCATGTTTATGTCACCCCATACAAAAGTAATTCATACTTTTGTTCATCTGAAGATGAAAAACTAATTGATTTTACTGCAGTTATAGATGTTGAGTAAATTTACAGGCTTTATTACCTTTTATTTTGTTCATAATGTCTTTTTGGATGCTCAATATCCCATGTGCTTAAGTTCTCAACAAAAAAAAAATCTGTCTGAGAAAAACAGTGTAAAGATGTTTAATAAATCCTTTGAAATGTGGCAGAGTTCAAATATTTGGGAGTGGCACTAACAAATTAAAATTGCAGGCTTGTTGAATTTAAGACTAGATTAAATTCAGGGAATGCTTGCTACCATTCAGCCCAGAATATTTGACCTTCCTATATAACAATACAAAAATTAAAACACACACAACTGTAATTTTACCTGCTATTTGGTATGGGTGTGAATGGAGTCCTTTACAATAAGGGAAGGACATAGGCTGTGGGTGCTCCAGAATAGGGTGATGAGGAGGATATTTGGGCCCAAGTGGGAGGAAGTAACAGGACACTGGAAAAAATTTCACCATGAGGCACTTGTGATTTGTACTTCTTACCATATATTATTCAGGGAATCAAATCAAGGATTACATGTGAAGGATGTGCCATATACAGGGAGAAGAGAAATGCATACTGGGTTTTGGTGGTAAAACCTGAAGGAAAGAGAACACGTGGAAGACCTAGGCATATGTGGAAGGGTAACATAAAAATTTTTCTTAAAAATCAAGTGGATTAATCTGGCTTATGACACGGACAAGTAGGGTGGCTGTTGTTGAATGTGGTAATGAGTGTTGGGAGGGAATTTTTTGATCAATTGAGGAAGTAGCTTTTCAAGCAGTATTCTGCTTTGTGGAATAAGTAAGTAAGTTAGTTAGTTTGTTTGTTAGTTAAGCTGTCTGGTACAATTTAATGTGTGACAAAGGTATTATGTATTGTGTATACACACTGCATCACCACAAAACAGTTAATTGATTTTTCATTATACTCCGTGTTACTAATGAGTTTGATGTACTTCATTGCAGGCTATCCCAGACTATCGTCTGCGACCTCTAATACGAGCATTCCTCAAACCTTTTGTGTGTTCATGCCCACCAGTATGTTATGAATCAGTACTTCTACCCGTATTGGCCTGTATATGTCCATACAGTAAGTATCTGTAATTAATGTTAGAAGAAAAGAACATGTAAAGTAGGTTTTTTCCTGTTTTGTGTGTGTACATGCACATGCATGTATGTGCATGTGCACATGTGCTCACATGCATGCTGTGAATTGTCAGTACCCCCAGTTCGTTATTTGAATAATATACCTGTGTTTTAAGAATGGAGTATAGAATATTATATATCTCATCTTGTCTTTCTTAGCTAATCAGCATTTATTTCTTCCCCCTTTTCAGTATAAATATATTTATGTAAAATCCTGTTTGCTTCTCCTCCCTTCTCTTCTTATCAGCTTCCATTGTTACAGAACTGTTCTGCACTCAGCAAACGTGTTGTGATAATGTCATTGTCACAATTTATGAAGTCAGTGAATGAGATGACATGAGTTTCTAGACCTCATTCTCATCATATTCCACATTCAGGTTGTGGTCAGTAAGGTTAAACCCAGCTCTTTAAAGCAGTGTACTGTTGTGTTAGAAGTCACTGAATGCCATGCTTATATTACAAGGTGTAGAGCCTGTATAAAACATTTAAATTTAGTTCTGTTTTTCTATCCAGTGCAGCTGTTGTCTTCAGCACCAGAGCTTTTCTGTACCTGATCTTCGTGCATTTGATGATGCTACTCGTAGATCAAAGAAACTGCAACATGTTGATGCAGTTAGCAGGAAGGAAAGCAATCTTTACGGTTCTTAGAAAGTGATGCTGTTTGTGGAATCATTGCACATGGATGGACTTTCTTACCACTATCCCCCATTGTTGTATTGAATTATTTCAAGAAATGGACAAATACTTGTATCGCTGGTATAATTCATGCCTTCTCATTCACATACTTGAATTGCCATATTTTATGATCACAGATGGCTTTAATTTCTCACTGCCATTGGGGTTGCAGTGTGGCATTGTTTGATACTTCTGCTACCATGTCATGGTTTCGTTTTTGTGCTGAAGGTTTTGCTGGCAGTAGCTTGTAAAGTACACCTGTTTCATCAACATTAAAACAGTCTTTTTGCTCATAACTTTGCAGAAGAATGTACAGTGTTTCTTTCCAGTGTGCTGCAGTATCTTTGTTGACATTTGCACTTGCATGGCACTGGCATTCATTCTTCATTTGATAATATCATGATGTTTCTTACATTAATGGAATCATTCATCAGAAGCTTCAAAATATTCTACAAAGGTCACTCAAAAACGCTGGCTGCACATTTTTAAACCTGGCAAGAAAGGGCTGGACTTTGGTGTAGGAATGGTCTCCTACCATACTAACAAGTACTACTTTTCTCTGTATTCTGTATTTAGTACATTTAGTTCTCTCTGATCATTTTTGCTAGGTTAATGTGGGATAGAAGTTTTTCAGTGGCATATGTATTTTTCCAGTGGGGTTATTTGGGTGGCATTCTTTCGAAATAGCTTACTGGTCCATTAATAGTAACTGTTTGATCTCATCTGCAGCCACTCCTTTATGAGTACATTTTCAAGTCCTTCATGTGTTGAAACAAACATGTTTTTAATTTATTGTGCCTGCCTGAGGCTTGCTTCCCATTTCAAGGACTGAAGCTTCTCATAATGTCCTAGTATTTAATGACAGCAGTGGCAGCATTATGCTTCATATCAGCTTGTGACTCAGTTGAATTACTTTCTGTATTCTGGATGAAGTCACATCTGCAAAACTAAAATTTTTGAGATGGCACTTCCTGTCAGTACAAATAGAACACTAAGTATGTTTATTCAAGCAAGGCAATGTGCAAACAAAGACCAGGCAGAGGAAATGACTGCACTACCTAACAGGTGCTAATGGCATATAATGCAGGAGTGCAAACTGACAATTAGTTTCATGAGAACACAAAAAATATATCCCTTTAGTGCAAAAAATCAATCCAAACTAATGATGAATTTCAGGTTATGTATAGAAAACCAAATATTATAGCAACAGTAAAGGTAAGAAGACTAGAATGGGCTGGTCATCTGCTAAGAATGTGTGATGATAGTACTGTAAGGAAAGTATTTCTGGGGAAACCAGATGGAAGAAGAAAAGCAGGAGGACCAAAATTAAGGTGGTTCGACTGTGTTGAGAGTGATCTGAAATCGATAGGTACCAAGAGATGGAAGAAGAAATCAAAAGACAGATCTGTATAGACTACCATTCTGAAGAAGGCACTGATTAAACTATAAGGACCTTATTCCAAAGAAGAAGAAGATGAAGGTGATGAAGATGTCTTTTAATTACAGAGGAGCCATAAGTGCAGGAACGCAATATTGGGTGTTTACTGTATTCATAAGATTATTGTAATCAATAAGAAAGTTCAATGATTGAGTCAAATTTATTTGAAGAAAATATATAAATTCTTACCCATGCACATTAAAACAATGTTCAAAGAACTGGACAGAAGAATCCTTTATCCATACATGTTCTTGTGTCTTTTTCACGTATTTTGATAATTACTCTTGTCTGTATTTCACAACTTTATTACATGTGGTTTTACTGTAACAGTGAAGGTAAAGTTTTCCTTATAGACACCATGAAGGCATGGGGGGGCATGGAGGTATAGCTCCATTCATTGCGACTTTTGTGCTAGATGGAGGTGAGTGGTCTGCCTTGCACCCTGGCTGCTCTAATGCTGAAGGAAGGTGCCTTCAGTTTCCCAAGGTTTTCTTGTGCATAATTAAAATTTAAAAATGACTCATGTTTTTCAGTGTTCAGTCACTTGAATAGCAAATGGCAGTACATTGCTCAGTTGTATGAAACTGGTGGAATGGATGAAGAAAACACTGATACTCAAGTAAGTGTTGTAGTCTGTTCTGTGAACCTTAAAGCTTGTTTTCTACTTTCACATAATTCTCTAACGATCTAGAGAGAGAGAGAGAGACCACTGGAGGTTTGGAGAAAATTGTGTAATGGTGTTCCTAATTTGTACTGTTTTCTTCACCAAATATTATTGGTCTGATCAGTTACAGAATAGTGAACTAGAAGGAACATGTCATATGCATGGGAAGTATGTTTAAGTACATCAAAATTTTAATCAGAAAACTTGAAGGAAAGAGAACACTTGGTGGATTTAGATATAGTTGTAAAGATGATTCTGAAATGAATATTAGAGAAATGGGATGTGAGTATGTGGACTGGTTTCCTCTGGCTTTGGATGGGTTCCAGAAGTAGGCTTGTGAAAACAGTGATCTACCTTTGGTGCTCCAAAAGGCAGGTCCTCACAAATGTTCATTGCGCATCCACAAACTAAGTAATATTTGGCAGCTACCTCAAAATTCCTGTGTTGATTAGATGTTTATAGAATATTTGCTCATAAAAAAATTTTTTTCATAGCTGTGACAAGTTTTTGACTGTCCATTTTTCTATGCTTAAAATGCATGTTTTGGATCCTGGATCTGCTGCCATCTACAGATGGAGTGGGGACTGAGCATAGCTCTTTCTGATGTGAAGTAGGTTGTACCTTTTCCCCATTCCACCTAAAGATGGAGGCAGACCCGGCCTCCAAAATCCTGCGAGTCTTTTAGCCTGAAGCAATGGACAGTATCCAGAATTGACTGTCGTCAGAATTCTTTGAAGTTGAATATATTGCAGTTGAGTGGCAGCAGAACTGCTGGACGGATTGATGTTTTATACATATTGTGTCATTAAAAATGTAGTGTAGGAGATACAGATGTGAATGAATTGAGTGTCATTTTGCTGGTAATGGCAACAAAAGCCTGATGGTAATTGCTTATGCAGTAATTTTAATATGACACAATGCCCAGTGGGTATGCATATTCTGAGATATGCCACAGCTGCTTGATGTCCGTTTTCCCAGACAACTTTTAATGAAATTATCTTTAATGGATTTTTTGTCTTCATTCTTGAATACTAAATGACCACCTATTTTTGATTGGAAATGAAAGTAAAACTCATACTCATGAAAACATGGCATTTTTATTAATATAGCATTCTTACACTGCATAATTTTTTTTTTCCTTGATTAACAGGAAATGTTGGAAGATATGTTGAATCGCACAATTACTCGTGAATATCTGGATGTTTTGAAAGTGGTTCTTGTAGGAGGAAGTACTGAAATGGTATATAATGCTATGGAACAAGATGATGTGGAGTGTACACGTATAAATACAACCAGCATTCAGGCAGAGGTTATGAGTGAGCTTGGAACACTTACGTTGAGGACTGAAGCAACATGCCAGCCAGTTGCCTTGTGTGTTCTCAGGTAATACACAGTTTTACAGTTGGCATGTGTAAAAGTCCAGGTTCAAATTAATTTCCACTTTTAGTTGTCAGTTTGCTTAACACATCTAAATACCATTAATTTGACTTACATAGGACCAGAGGGATGCTGAATTATCAAATATTCCAGATTATCAGATGGTACCTGTACTAAGTTGTTATGGGTGACTGTTTGTTACTGCTTCTATACTTTGGCTGTGCAACTAATCACATGAGTATTCCGTTTGGATATCTCTGTTGGTTGGGGTCATCAGGTTCCCCATCTGTGTTCTCTGGAGTCTTCAGAGCTGCATAAGTTGGAGTAGGAGACAGGTGGTCAGAAGATACCACAGTGGTTGATGTACGGACACGCTTGGAGGCTTTTTTGAAAATGTCCCTGCAATCTGCCTGTTTTATTGATGAAGCCTTCATCTGGTAAAAAATAAACTTCAGGTCTAGGGACTGCTTTCCTTGAGTGCCTGAAAATCAGGGTTTCTGAACATTGGATTGAAGGAATCTTGCTGTGTATACATTTTTAATTTACAAAATCTTATAATAGTTCTTAAGAGGCAAGTGACTTATGCACCAATCATATATGTATAGGTGGCAGGCTCTTGTGACTGTGGTAATGTCCTTTCGGGTTCCATAAAATGTGGGGAATTTCTTGACTAGCTGAAAACCTGTTAGCTTCTCAAGAAGGACTCTGCTCCATGGAGTAAGTAAGTGTGTGTGTGTGTATATACATATATATATATATAGTCATTCCCTAAAAAATATGTTATAAATTTAATTTCTATAATGAATGTGACTTTTTTCCCCTGCAGTTTTTAGCAGGGAAGTTCAGCCATTTGTACTTTCAAGAAGAGAAATTGGACAAAAACCATTTTTGTCCAATTAACTGTTAACTTTTTTAATTCACTAGTTTATTATGAAAAACTTTGGAGATGTGGGAATTGATGACTTTATTTCTTCCCCTACAGAGCTTTATGTTGGAATGATTCCACAGGAAGCTTGAAGGCAACAAACCTGACTGGTCCAATGGTACGTCAGCTTTTTAGTGATGGGAGTTTAACTGCAGATATGGCAGCCCACATTATGACTTGTGTTCTCCAGGCACTTCAGCTACATGGGCAACATGAAAGTAATTTGGGGTCACTAGTTGTTTTGGGGGCTCAGTTGTATGAAGTACTTCGTCCTATGTTCCCCATTGTCATAGAGGTATGTGTAACAAATCTGTTATGAGTACAGTTCTCAACCATATATGTTTGGCTGCCTGTTCTGCTGTGTGGCTGCATACAGTTCCTCTGTTCTGAGAGAACAAATTTTGCTGATTTTGGTATTTAGGGCCCTAATTAAAATGTTACCAAATAGAATTCTGAACAGAAACTGGATACTTTGGATACTCACTGTACATGATTAACTAAATTAAATCTTGATACCACATGTACCGTGCATTTTTGTAGATTTCTATTATGTTTAACCAACCAATGCACAAAGTATCTCTTAACATTTATTTCTTGTAACTCTAACATGTTTCGATACCTAAGTAATATCATCAGAGAGCTGTTTGTATGCTACAGCTACAAGCCAATTGAATGTAATCAATATTATATAGGTGTTACAAATTACAAGACTAGAACATTAAAACATCGTAAAATATAGCGAGCTGATACACTAAACCTCAGAGGATGTAAGACCAGACATAGATGACTGTGTACAGAGCCACTATTTACATGATTGATGTAGATCATGCAGTGATTGTAATTAAGTAAATTAACTTCAGAAGTGTATCAACTTGCTGTTTTTTTACAATGTTTCAATGTTCTAATATTTCAATTTGTAACACGCATACGTAATATTGATTACATTCAGTTGGTCTGTAACTTCAACATATGAACAGCTCCCTGATGATACTTAGGTATCAAAACATGTTGGAGTTTTAAGAAATAAATGAGTGTTAATAAATCCATTGTGCATTTGTTGGTTAAACATAATAGAAATAAATACACGTATATTTCTTTTGGTCTCAAAAGAGACTACTGTAAGTGTAGATTTCAAAGCAAAGGAAATGGATTGTCTTGAACAGCAGGCTGGTATCACATTTTGCTGGCACTTGTGAAAGTGGGAGATCAAAGTACTGCAGATGGTTTGGGTGGTATATATGTATGACAAACAAATTATGTTTGGTACAGTTCTTACAAAAAAGGGGTCTCTAAATTATATAGTGAAACAGAGTATAATATTTCTGTTGGAAGTGATGGATTTAAACACTATACTGAAGGGATTGTCAGTACATGTAATTTAGCACTGCATTTATTGTGTTTTTGGATTACTGGAAATGAACATTAAATGAGGGAAATTGTGAACTGAGGAGCATTAATTGTTAAATGCAGCTATAATTACTGATATTCAAACTAGAATGACTGTGTTACATGTTTGAAGGACAGTATTTGTCTTTGTAAGTCCAAAGGCAGTGTTACATTACCATAGGTTTAAGAATGTCTGATACCCGTTCATTACTACTGTTTCTTAAATGTACTACTGTTTTTATTTCCTTGCAATTTTACATTATATTTTAACCTATGCTTTATGATGTATTTGTAATGGAAATGAGATATGTATCCCACATAAACATACAAGGTTTTGTATGGTTTTTTTTACAGGGTTCTTGATGTTATATAGGTCTAATGATGACCTAATGGGAGGAAACTAACAACCTAAAAAACATGTAAATTGTGTTGTGCAAGACTGTATATTAGATATATATGTAATTTGACTAAAGTGAAGTTGGGATGTGTTACCTAAAGATAATCTGTCATGTCTTTCATTCATGACAAATCTTTTATTATAAACCTTCCGATTGCACCTCATGGCCATCTCTGTAGACTGTGTGTTAAAACGAAGACTAATATAAGGGGCTTATAAAAATGCATCATGCTTTCTCTTTGACAAAAGGTTATGAATCAAATACCAAACTGCAACCCACAGGAGCTACAGAAACTGGATGAGAAGATACTCTCCACCAACCAAAAGGGCAACAAATTAGAGAAAGCCAAGAAGGATATATTCAAGAGGTTGACCAGCCAGGTTAGTATATATTTCTATCAGCTAACTTTATGTTACTCGGAGTTATATATTAACCTTTCGGCACCGGAATTATTTTTTTAATTTTAGCACACACTGTATATAAAGTGTGAATAATACAGGAACCAAATACATTAGAATTATGAAATAAACTGCATTTTGAAGAGAAAAAAACAGAGAGTATATACCATGTTTAAAATATTAAGTACCTGTATTTGTTGAATAAATATATAAAATGCAACTTTAGAGGTTAGCATTGCAGTACGACCACTATAGTTGACATTAGGCGTCAAAAGGTTAATTGTAGTAGTAAATTCCTTTTCTCAGTGCTCACAGTAAAATAGTTATAATGTGGCACAGTGTCACAACACCATTCAGAACAGAGTAAGAGATCATACTTACATGATTTTTGGTTGTGTAAAAATGAGAAAATTATAAGTGGGGTTTAAAAAGTCAGCACTCAGGTTTTAAGTCAGTTTATTCGCAGTTACTCTTCATGACTTTCTCTTCCACACGGAAACTAGAGGATGAGTAAGCTTGCAATTAGACATGTCCCTTCATGTGTGTAGAAAGCATGGACTCACTGACTGGAAGGTTTATATGTACTGATATTTTGTATGTATTTGTAAGGGTATGTTGTGGGGTGTAAAGTAGGACATTGTTTACACATTTATCAACATCAGTTTTCCTGTTGGAAATATATTTTCTGTCATGGATATACTTATGTTATATATTTTGCAACAGTTTTTCAATGTTCAGGTAGTAATATTACACCAGGAATAATGTCTCAAGAAGCCATTTTTTAACCCTTAACAACAGTCATCTTTTCATAGATATATAACCATCGATTGATGAGCTTCATTATTTTCCACCATCAAAATTAAGGATAAATAGAGATTTCATTTGATTGCTGTATTACTGTTTTACATGCTGCAAAAAATCGCCTTTATGAAAATTGCATATTTTTTAAAATGTGATCGTCTGTAATTTCAGAACTTGCATAAAGTGTCATTACATGTCTGTGCAACCATCATTTTGATATTACTGAGTGTAGAAAATTAATAAGTACAAGATTTGAGTGGTCTTCTGTGGCAAAATGTTCACACAAAGTTTTGTGAAAATTGATCGGCTGTTTCTAAGAGACATCATGGTGATCGTATAATTCAGTTTTTTTAAAATGAAATTCATTCATTCCATTGGCATGTGCAGAAGAATGAGAACTGTAGTTACATGTTTCTTTTTGGTGTACAAAATGATGATAGTTACTGTTTTGACTTAGTTTTCTACATGCCAAAATGATGGCCCAGATTCTGGTCTACCTGTTCTGTAATTAAGACTCATTTAAGGTAACTGTTTTTATGGATGAATGATAAAACTATAAATTTAAAATGCCTGGGTGTTTGTGTTTTTTTACAGTTGGTTGGTCGGAATATAGGTCAGCTGTTTCGCAAAGAGGTTTGTATTGCTGAATTACCAAGACTGGATCTTCCACGACGATATAAATCAGCAAAGGCCGATGAAGTGCAGAGTGATTTGGGCATATGTACACTTTTCAAAAGTGATGAAAATAGAGTACAGTGAGTTCTCATCAAGCATGGTGGTTAGTGGAAGTGATCATGGTGTGATACATTTATGTGAACACAGATACTTTTGGCCACCCCTGCTGCCATATTCTGCGGCATTTGAGTAACTGCCCACATGTATTTAAATTTTTAGAATTTGAGAAATTTTTTTTCCTATGTAATTATTTTCAACCACGTATATAGTCGAAACCACAGTGGGAAAAGCCACATTTGGTAAGGGGTTGCTGTATAGCTCAGCTGTGTGCTGTTTTTCATTCAGCAGACTTTCTGTTCATAATTTAAATTCATCAACAGACTAACAGCCAGACTACTCTAAAACTGGACTGCAATAATTGAAGGAGTATGGGTTAGAATCCTGCAGGAAAGCACTGGATTTTTACTTGCTAAAATAATCTAATATCCAACTTCAAGGGATTTTTGTGAGGGCTTAAGTGATTTCAGTTGCTAGCATGCAGTTCAAAGAGATTACTTGAAAAGTGAATGAGGTATTTTAATTTTGTAATGTCAGTATACGAGGTCTGTAAATAAAGTAATGAGACTGATTCAATATAACTCTGTGCTTACTTTTAAATTACAAATCGAGTTTGTCACCTTCAAAATAGTTCCCTTGGGAGGCTACACACCTCCGGAGATGTTGTTCCCACTCTTCGTAGCAACGCTGGTAGTCGCTAACCGGAATCGCTTTTAGTTGGTCGGTTACAGCTTTTTCGATGTTTTCCACTGTCCCAAAATGGCATCCTTTAAGGTGAAACTTTAGTTTTGGAAACAGAAAGAAGTCGTACGGACTGAGATCAGGGGAGTATGGGGGCTGTGGAACAACAGGAATGCCCTTTTTAGCCAAAAATTCGATCACAGAGATCGCCGTGTGACAAGGGGCATTGTCGTGATGGAGCATCCAATTGT
>Ga0123352_10006550_pt1 | contig 17835 bp, 13 predicted proteins | sample TergutLab28metaG_FD_89700 | JGI IMG/M metagenome (GOLD analysis project Ga0123352, IMG submission 89700) | Labiotermes labralis P1 segment gut microbial communities from Petit-Saut dam, French Guiana - Lab288 P1 | ecosystem: Host-associated > Arthropoda: Insects > Digestive system > Gut ... | reverse complement strand
TTTCTCTTCAAAATGCAGTTTGTTTCATAATTCTAACGTACTTGGTTCCTGTATTATTCACATTTTATATACAGGGTGTGCTAAAATTAAAAAAATAATTCCGGCGCCAAAAGGTTAAAGAAGGCCTTTTTACTCATGGTAAACTGGTGAAGATTTTGATGCCAACAGACAGCACATTTTTCTAAAAACACACAAGTTTGGTAAATGGTCCATGGACATGGTATTTATTCCCTGTATTAGTACTATAACAAAGTACAATTTATCCAAATCCTTTTCTTTTCACAGTGGTGTGAAGCATCAGTTTGGTTGACGTACACAATCTCTCACAAAACTACAGACACTTTCTCACTTTGGTTTTATCACCAGAAACTTAATCCTAACATATAACTAGGTAATGTGAGGTGTTATTTCATGTGATACTTAAACACAACATACACAGATTCACACCATATATTTCAAAATAATTTATTAATTCATCACTTCTACTTCTTGGACCCCTAGTTTTGATTAAATACGTTTAAAAAATTTATTAACACATTCTTACCATAAAATTCACAATCACAGCATTCAATATGCAGTAAGCACCTGCATGTTTTGAGCTAAAAAATTAGACTCTTGCATGGATAGTAACAGAAATACTGCTCACACTTGGCACACAATTGCCACTAACTCTTTTTGCAAAAAGATGCGTGTGACTATTCTTGCTTCAGTAATTTACATGTAGGCCATGTACTGTACACTGTTCCCCCAGAAAAGAGGTTGTTATTGTACACTGTTCCCTCAGAAAAGAGTTGTATCAATGTCATTAATGTGAGGTATACCACACCCTACCAGGGGCCGATCAAGTTGTAGATTGTCACTCCTAACCCTCCTCCTATTCCACGGCTTGTCGTGCCCCTTGAGGATGATGACAAATCTCATACTTGTGTTTCTTGCCCTCTCTGAAATGCAGCCGATATCCTTCTGTGATAAATGATAACAACTTGTATCTGGACTATTACATGGCAGTCCCACTCTATTACCAGTCAATACCAGTGCAGCTGATCAATCAATCTGTTAGACTGCTGCTATACAGGCTGAGACATTGCTAACAAAAAAGAAAATTACTTTCAAATAGCATAATTTTTTCCATTCAAACATTCCTGGGTCTGCTCATACGATTGGCGTCTTCTGGATACATCATGTCTAAAAACTGAACAACATGTGTAGCTTACTCACATATGTAATTGTTGCTTTCAATCACAGCATTTCACATTTAGTTCAGTTTATTGTTTGTCCATTTCTGACATCTGACATAGGATACATCAATTGCAATCAATAAACCAATCAATCAGTCACAGTTTATGCCTCACTAAACACTACCATCTTAAATAACATACATTTACATTATCACAATATAAACTAATACACGTATCTTCATCACTTCTTCCACTCAGAGGCTAAAATCAACCACATTTAACATTGCATTCTTCAGCAGAAAAAAATGTATGCTGTAAAAGAAAGGATCTCATCTTAATTCCCAATAAAAAATAAAATAAAAAAATGTGTACTTGTTCAATTAGTACATGATTACTCTTATATAATTTAATTACCACACTCACTTTGTTTTAAACAAGATGTGTTGCAGAACCGAACACAGAGATGCAATGTTTTGTCATGTGTTTTAGTTTTGAAACTCTACATTATACATATATATATATATATACACACACACACACATATGCACACACAAGCTGGTAGCACTATACTCAAACCCCTGAATACCTGCCTACAAGAAGTTTGTTTCCCTAACACTACTGATTTTTGGCATAAACCTCTTAGCAGCTTAAATATACCTTTACACTTTGTATCCGAAACCCACAAAATTAAATCATACTTCAGTTTCAGTTTGGTGTGAAAGTTAGCAAAACACTCCTTAATGCATGCAGGCTCATTATTTTCTTTTAAATATTATAATACATACTTTGCTCAATTAGAGCTTCAGGACTTCACACGAATATTCAATTTCATATTTTCTGAGATATATATGCCTTCAATTGTGGATTCTAATTTATAGGCAATATCCATATTATCAAATTTGACTCATGGTTTTAACAGACTGATATTTAGTCTGGTATGACAACATACTGCACCCCCCCTTTTTTTTTTGTAATTATCACAAGATTGTTTGGATGAAAATATGATAGCTCAGTAACCATAACCTGAATTTTCATGTCTGAAGCAGACACATGTGTGTACTTCCAGGCTTATGCCACAAAGTAGATGAGAACTGTGCTCATTCCACTACTTGCTGCACAGTTCACGCATACACATTTTTTCTGAAACCTGTACGTTTGTATTATCTGCAAACAGAACTACCTTTGCATCTTTAATATTTAATGGAAAATCATTCCCATACAATAAGAAGTAATATCAGCCCAAGAACTGAACCCTGTGGCACTACATGTTTCATTTCTCTGCAAAAAGCATTACTTTTGTTCTGTACAGAATTTCTATTGTCAGTCTTGCTTATTTCAACAAACCATATTCGGCATAATAGATGCGGCTTGAACCACAAGTTTCTTATATACCGCATGCCATTATTTAGTTTAGTCATTAAGATTTACTTACTTATAACACCATATTCTTTCATTAAATCAAAAAGTATTCCAGCTGAATTTACGTCTGTATCAATGGTGTCCTGTTTGCTTTCAAGAAAAGGCTGTATTGTTGCTGTTGCCATCTCTTCTCCCAGAAACCATTCTGGGCCTCTGTTAATATATAACTTCTTGAGACAAAACATATCAACCTATTTCAAACCAATTTTTCTTATAAACTGATATAAACAGTTTTGGGGGAAAATAAAATAAAAGCCATACTTTTGCACAATTCTGTATGTTTTAAATGCCCCCTTCTTTGTGAAGAGATTTTTAACCTGTCTGGAAAAACATAAGATCCAAAACACGTATTATAAATATAAGTTACAGCTATTAAATCTCTGGTAACAGCAACGAATGCACAATTCTACAATCTATGCATTCTTTCTATTACTTAGCTCCTACATGTTTTGGCACTGTCACCATCTTCAAGCAGCTTACACCAAAATTTCATCCACGCATACAGCAATAAATAGTTTACAATAAACTTACGTTTTTTTCTCATGTCAATAGTACACGTTTTGGTTAAAATTATTATATATATATATATGAAACACAAAATAGTGTTGTTAATACAGTGATAATATAATTTGTTTGTTGTATTTAACTGCTGCATTCTTTGTGTGCCTGCTTTAAGCACTGTTTATGTTACCTGCAATGAGGATGCATTTAGGTGTTTAATTATCACTGTATTAACAACGCTATTTTATATTGTATTTTATTATACATATAACTTTAACCAAAACCTGAAATACTGATATCACAACAAATGTACGTTTATTACAAACTACAAGTATTTATTCCTGTATGTTTTAATGAAATTTAGGTGTACGCTAACCTGAGAATTGCAACAATGTCAAAACATGGAGGAGCTAAATAACAGAAAGAATATACAGATTGCAGAATTGTGCATTTGTTGGTGTTACCAAAGTTTTAATACATCATAATGAATGGAATGAGCAATATAAAAGTGATAAGTTATGCCTCTTTAAGGTACTTCACGCATGGCTTGACTACACAAAATGGATTGTCATCAAAATCTGCCACAAGTTTATTCTTTAAATTTTAGTTACCATTTCTACTTCCTTTTCAGTCACTCGAAAAATGAACATGGTTTCTGTACAACCATTTCATTTTTGCTCTGATATTGACATTTTCAGCTTCCATTTTCTAAGTTCCACAATTAAGGAGCCACCAAGTGGGTTGTTATTACTTCTGTTCTACATATCAGTTCACTTTTGTGTTCATTTGGAGAATTTCTCCTGGGTTTTTTATTTATTAATTGCCACACAGTTACAGTTCCATTTTTTGCATTAAAGGCATAGTTATCAATTTCTCTTCTCTTAGCCCCCTTGATTAGTTTCCTGTACATCATTTGATATCTTCGAACATAAATTTGTGTTTCACTCACAAGACTAGTACTCTTTCTCTGACCACTGAAAATCTGCATCCTTTTGTGGGAGATTATTACTATTTGACTTATTCGTCTGTTTATTTTGGGTTTTCCCAAATGAAGTTATTTAAATGGGATGCCCAAACAAAGTAATAAAAGGACAGATTCCACAAAAGAATTAAAGTTCCTATGTATGTCAGATTCTGACAGTACTTCCTGTCTTTGATATTTTCTAATACAGTTTCATTGCACTGCCTACTATAAAAAAACCCTACCACTTCGTATGATCATTGGTTATTTCCAAAGTCTTCTTGATATTAGCGGTCAAACTTATGTCTCTTTAATCCCAAATCCCATTATCAATTTATTTTTTTGAGAGGGGGGGTTTCCATCCCATCCTGTTTGTGGTTAATTTCATTTTTCCTCTGGTGCGCGCTTACTATTCGCCTAAAGGACATTCTCTTCTTGTTACTATCCCGAGAATTCGTTCCACTTCCAGACTACACTTCCTTTCCTTTTATTATTTAAGAATTGCGCAATGTAACTCCAGTTTCATTTCATATTTCGACATCCGCTTCCCGCGCAGCATTTTTATGTTAAATTTACATTAAAAACTGGACTGGTCTGACATACGGAAATGCAACCCAAACACGTCCTTGCGTCATAACGGTAAGTTAACCTTACATCTATTCGATCACGTGTGTAAACTTGCGCAACATGTGCTCGACATGTATTCAACGAAACAAAACGACATACTTCATGCCGGTTTACTGATGTAAAACATGTATTACATTTACTTGTGGATATTAACTAAAACACACCATTATATTAACATTACTCATTGCTATATTGCGACCACGCTGAATGCACATAGAACCATTTTATAATAAAGCAACACCTGTTTATCATTTCAATATCTCATCTCGTTTCCTAGCGATCTGTGACCACGTCTAATACATCACAATAACTCAAAAGAAAAATGTTACAGGAGAATCCCAACCACCTCTTTCTAATACATCACAATAACTCAAAAGAAAAACGTTACAGGAGAATCCCAACCACCTCTTACCATATCTTACACAGGACACCTGACCGGGCCTTCCGCCACGAATACGAATTCGTCCTGTAGCACGGATAAGAGAAGTAGTCAGATTACTACAAAATGTCGCCCTGATCACTACTACTTCAACTTCGATCCGTGAACTACGAATTTGTAACGTTTGTAACATAAATCATGTGGATCTACTATCAAAACGAGTGCAACGATGTTGCAGTCTGCCGAGTGTGGCGCTACGGTCGTTCCTCCATGTGAACGCAAATCTCCCGAGTACGGATCGTCCGTGGTGTTCTGTGGTCGCGGAAAGCAAATGACCTAGGACACAGTTTAACTCGTTGCTGCGCGCATGCGCGTTTACCTGTGGTTGGAGACGTAGTTAAAGAGTGTGGCAAATGAACTGTACGTCACGTGGCGCACGATTCTGAAGGGGTTGAACATTCGCTCCAGTCGATTGTGGCGACCAAGCGAAGGAGCTTTGTGAATTGGTCCACTTTCTCTGCCCTGAACCTCGCTGCGAACATGTATTTAGCTAGGTAATGAATGTATTCCCCCTTCCAGTTGTAAGGGCTCAGAAAAGCCATCACATGACTTCACGTACTCTCAGTGGTGTTTGTGTGGGCGCCTGTACGCTCGTCAACGAAGCCAATGCTGTGGTTAACGGTGCGATGCGTGTAACCTTCCGCGTCGATATCCCGGTACGCTCCCCAGCATTCACTGATGACCGTAGTGCCGGGTTCGATCCACGCATCTATAACGGCCTTCAAAATGTCAGCGATCCTGTCCGGAACGAGAAACGTTTTACCGGACTCGCGCTCCACACCGCCAAACACACGCTGCCCCTAACAGGGTGGCTCCTATGATATTTGGGCCGACATAACTTGTTTTCATCGATCTCGACGGTCTTGTTATGACCTCCGATCTTCTCAGAGCAGCCCTCCATGTACATCAGTATCGTCTGTCTGCAGTGCAGTCCTCATTGCGTGATTTTGTTGGGACTAAAGCGGTACTCTTTGTGTATTATGTGGGCGAGTACGCGACGCACGATGTAAGGTACATAATTTCCTGTAAAGTGATTCACTCTGCTGCAACCACAGACCATGCCTGATAGACTTCGTCTCAGAGCATACGACAGCAGCTGTTCTTCAACATCGCAACCTGAAACCGTTCTTCGGTTTGGGTTCAGCGCACCAGGTCATATCGCGACCGCAAGTGTTATATGGCACATTGCAGCGAAGCAATCCCTCGTCCTTCAGAAACTGGATGCCAAGATCCGTGTCGCTGAACAGAACGTGAGAAATAGCTTGTTCACCTCGCCGCCATTTCCAAGCTAGGCACGCCCGTAAGTTGTTTTGGGCACATATGGCATCTCAATTAGGCGCTACTGATAGGTTGAGATGACCGACTTAAATTCGTCAACCATTTCGAAAACAAATTTCCACACAATCCAGCACAACAAAATGAACACAGCCCAACACGACTAGCACTCACAGCGAAGATGGTCACACTAGATAAAATGTGGCCACACTGACCATTGAACACGGATCATCTAGTTTACGCTTACATGGGTGAAGGGGGCAGGGAACCGGGAAAACATTGGGCCTGAATTACACGATCAAAGACCTTTTACAAAGAAGTGGTCAAAGAAGCTTTATACAATATTGTACCGCGTAATGAGGCACTTCTATTAAACCTTTTTATCATTCGTTTTTTTTCGAAGAAGAGAAACCTAATGGTTATGTATTTGATAAAAGTATGCGTACTAGGGAATTAAATAGCGGAAAGTGTTTACTTGGCCGATAGAAAGAACGAAATTATTAATTTAGTAATATTAATAATTTGACACATTGTATAATACAAAGCACAAATATTACAAAAATAGAGACCAAAAATAATAATTATAATAATACTAATTGCATCTACGAATTATATATTTGTGCATCTGTTGGATAATAAAGTGTTTTAATCGTCATTGATGCACGGTACAAATATGAAGAAAAAAATAATAAGTCTAAAATATAGCGAAGTTGTTTGTATAATTCAAGAGGGATGTACTGCAAATGGTATAAACAAGAAATCGGATGATTAAAAAAAAAACAAATATTTATCTGAAAAAAATAAAGTTAGCAATTGTAACCTTTATTACATGTTACTGTTTGTTTATTAACTGAATTGACATTTAATGACAAATACTTGGTATGTATGGTTATATTTAGAAACATAGATTAATTTAAAAATTTTAAGGAAAATGTTTAAAGTAAACAGTTCCTTCGGTATTCCTTTTATAGATTCTTAAAAACGAAATGAAAGATGGAAGTTGTGTTTCATACCAACATTATATTGTACCCATTGTTATTATTCAATAAATGCTCATAAATCTTTGTTTTGTAATAAAGCATGGCACTTTTGGCACATTTATCGCCTTCCATTCAGAACTACTTGATGCTGTACTTCATATCTTTACATTGTAATTCTTTCGATAAGGCTTAATGGGTCACTTTCATTCCACGTGTGCCTATGTAATTTTTAAACAAAATAATTTTCTTTTTTTGTATTCTTTAATATTAGAACAATTGTCACGATTGCGCGTATACTGCAGCACGGGTATGGGGCAGATATTGGTCCATCGCCGTAGATTTTTTATTAAAATTTTGACGTAATATACTATACATAGAATTAGTTCCTTAATTATATATGTTTCAGGAAATATTCCATAATGCTTGTCACAGATCTTTGATAGTGTAATACAGGCCTGAACCCCCTACAGCCTTTGTGTCTGTCGTAGAATGATTAGGAAAATGCATGTAGTCAAACACAACTAGATCACTGAGGTGTATTTAATGACTGTGATGGAAACAACTACGTGTTTCGGCCTGTATTGGCCATCATCAGGTTGTCTAGGGAACTTAAGGGTTAGCTATATGCATGCGCGCGCGCGTTCGGTAGAGATCTCTACATACGCATGGCTTGACAAATCGAATCGAAGCAGGGGTCAAGCTATGCGTATGTAGAGATCTCTACACCACGCGCGCGCGCATGCATATAGCTAACCCTTAAGTTCCCTAGACAACCTGATGATGGCCAATACAGGCCGAAGCATGTAGTTGTTTCCATCACAGTCATTAAATACACCTCAGTGATCTAGTTGTGTTTGACTACATACCTTTTCCTAGTTTCACACACACAACGGGGATGACACACTTCCTAGAAGAATGATTGGTTGACGGGAGTCCGCGAAAATGAACCGTTACCCTGAGTTTTTAGGAGGGAGGGGCGCGCCGAAAATGTTTGAATTTATTTACAAGGCGCAAACAGCCGGCCTAGGCCGCCTCATTATCGAGGCTTCACGATCACACTCAGGCACACCACAATCAGTAGTACTCCTCTGAACGAATGATAATCCTAACGCTGTGACCTCCACCTGATAAGACAAAACACACAAGCGACAGGCATCCATGTCACTGAAAGGATTCGAACCCATAGTTTCAGCAAGCGAGCGGCCGCACACACTCGCCTTGGACTGCGCGGCCAGTGGCAGTCGATTGGCTTTGAACCATTTATTTGAGGTCACTTTCTAAAATTGATCCTTGTTTTATAACTCGCCAGCGCGTAACCAGAATATGGAGGGAGTCTGTAACCAAATCATCATTCTCATCCTTTACTATATAAGTACTTTTTATGCTACTGTTAGTTTCATGTTAAAGAAATCCCATTACCAACAGCATTTTATCCTGCTTCCTTTGAACTAAAAGTTGTAAATTTTCTTCATGAAACCTTGGTTCACGGGAGATTTGGGTTGCGTACCGTTGAGGAACGACCGTGGCGCCATACTCGGCAGACTGCAACATCATTACACTCCTATGGATAGTAAGTCAAATCATGTGATTGCCCACATCAATTGATCATCAATCCGTAGCCATGGATCAGGGTAGCCAACATTGCAGGCTTTAGCATGAAGTTTTTAAATTGCTGAAATGTATTGGAGCATTATTGTTTTATAAAGTTACGTAAGAAAAATAATATTATTGTAGATCTTATTGTCGGGGTGACAGGATCCGTTTTTGATTTTGCACATTGTATTTAGACATATGTTTGTGTGAAATACGTTTTGGTTCATAGTTCTTACATATAACAGTTAAACTAATTATTCAATTGCTTCTGTCATTTAAATGTCAGCTTTCAGGTAGCACACATATATCGAGTTTCAGCTATCTGATTTTACTGGGCATCTCCATCGTGAATGAAATTAATGTTGGCATTAAGGTTAGGTTTAATATGAAGTCTGCCGATCTCCGTGGGTTTTTTTGTTCAAGGGTTAATCATACATTTTGAAGATTTGCATATCAATTTGTGCTTGCGCGTGAAATTACTCATATATTAGCCACATCTATATTTACAGGTGAGGTGCCAATGGATAGTCTGAGTCATTTTGACGAAAAGAGTGGAGTTGTGTCATTCGACACAGATTGGGGTCGTTGGTGGCAGAACGTCCATGAAGTACACATTGAAGTGAACGTACCAAATAATACAAGAGCAAAGGATGTTTCTGTTAAAGTATGTCCCGGTGAAATCAGTTGTACTGTTTGCAACAAGGTTGTGTTCAAGGTATAGTTAGTAGGTTTGGATTTGTTGCTGTATCCCTTTCATTCTCTTTCTTAACAACTAGTACATTTGTGGCTTCTTACTTTAGGGTCATTTGTTCAGTAAAGTGCATGCTGATGAAACAGTGTGGACTCTGGAGGACAATAAACTGTTGAACATTGTGCTGGCCAAAGCTGATGTCTCATTAAAGGATGAAATATGGGAATCATTGCTTGAAGGGGGTGTGTACCAACCAGATGCATACACATTGCATGAGATGAGAAAGAAGTTGGACCTAGAGAGGTTTCAGATTGAAGTAAGTTTACTGTTGAATTAAGATTTACTTGCCTTTGGATATTTCTGTGTTAAAGAGAGGGCTTAAAATTGTACAGAACTTAATTATTTAATTCTGTATATAAATCTCTGTAGGCCGAAGGCATGTGACAGTCATTACACATAATTTTAAATATTATTGGCAGTACATAGCTGTTACAGTATAATAAACAGAGAGTTTGTAGTTCTGTTTACATGTTCCACATTGTATGATGCTCTATAGTGTGTGATGCTTTTGCTGTGTATTTTCAGTTTTTGGTAGACATGGCCTTGATAAAAGGCAAGTTCTGGCATTGAACAACATTGCAAGAGACTGGTCTTCCTGAATGTAGCAGTCAAATGGAGCTTACCCAACTGAGATTTTGTGGTTTTCCACAGTCCCTGTAGGATGGTGTGAGGATGGAATGCAACAGATTTGGTCATGACTGCTTTCTTTGAGATCACTTCCAATTTACTGATTGTTACAAAATGTTATTCCTAGGCATTTTTGCTCACAGACCCCTTTTGGCTTAAAAAAATAACAACATCCTTGAGAACTGGGCTGTTCTGGGCTATTACACAGTGAGTAGTGGTGATTTCTTACTAATGTTTTGGGACAGCCTTATCGGTTACATTTTTAAGGGTCAAGATATTCTTGACCCTTAAATGTCAATAAGGAATTACCACTACTTGATGTGTAATAGCACAGAATAGCACAGTTCTCATCTACTTCACAGCGGAAGCCTGAAATCACATGTGGACCACATCATGCTCTCGTGTGTAGGGCGTCCAGTTGATAGGTATCCAGAATTGTAAATCTGTACCTTACAACTGATTTGTTACACATATGTTACGTTTACTATTTACCTTTTACGGACTGGCACAAAAACTAACTGAAAAATAAACTGTCACCATTTCAGTGTACATAATCTTTCCTCACAGATTACTAGTGTGAAGAATGACTTATTTCTTTGTCTCATAAATTCCTCTAAAGTTGGGAGTGATTGTTGACCAAATTCTCATGTTGAATGCAACATCCAGTCTGTAAAGTTGTTTAGATTTTGTTACCATATACCTTGAAAATCCAACTTTCTGCAGATAAGTTGTGGAAAGCAGAAGAAGTTTGAGTATTACATGTTTAGACAGTTGCAGATGTTCTTGAGGAAGACTGCACCTGAATTCAACAAGAGGAATCTGACAGAATTGCTGTTTCAAGCTAGTATCAGATGTAATATCTATCAGACACTCGTAATTTAGCACAGACATGCCATCCAGTTTCTGTAAAACACAGTATGGGTTCAGATGCAGGTTGCATCATAGGTAGAAGATGGGAAGTATTTTTGAAACACATGTTGCAAACCTGAATGAAGGCATCACGATGTGCTTGTAAGTCAATTAACGTTACACAGTGTACATCAGCATAAAGAATAAAAAAGATTGTGGTGACGTATGCTGTGTAACGTTACTTAAATGTTGCAAACCATTTAAATGGCGGGTGATGCTGCCATAAATAGTTTCTTTCAGGGCAGATTCTGTTTCTGTCAAAAAGTCATTTGAAGTTAGAAGGCAATTATTCTGTCTTATTTATACATTTCTTCTGTTTTTTTTCTTTTTCCTCTTCTTTTTCTTCCTCATCTTCGTATACTTCCTTTTCTTCTTCATCTGCTCCTTTTTCTTTTTCTTCTTCTTCTTCTTGGATGGCACTACAATACAATGCAGACCTCTCTTTCCAGTTTTTAACTTTGAAAATATTAATATCTGTACACAGTTCCACCATCTGCTTTTTTGGTCTTCCTCTTACTCAATGTCCCTTAGGATTGTTGTTAAATATTTGACTAACTTTTCTATTAACATGACCAGTCCAATTCAACTGACTTATTCTGATCAATGAAAATGTATCTAAATCTCCAAACAGCTGCATTAAATCTTTATTATATTGCTTTTTTCCAATTTTCATATAGTTTAATTCCCCCAGTCTTAAAACTTTTCTTTCAAAAGCAGCCAGCCATTTAGCATTACCTTTACTCAGTGTCCAAGATTCTGCTGCATGTGTATCTGGTCTTGTTAATGTCTTATAGATTTTTATTTTTTGTGCTTTGAGTACTGATTGACTCTTTAGTATAGGAAGAAGTGCATAATATGCTCTGTTTACCTTCATAATAATATAAATATGTTACTTAGCTTGCCTATTTTTACTCACCCACTTTCATATTTTATATTGCCTGCATTTCACATTGCGTATATATTACATCCGCATTTTATTCCACTTAGCATACCCCACTACATTTACATGTCCTTCTTCATTTCTTTGATTATTTTTATTCCTATTTTATGTTTATATTATTTTATTTTTATTCATCTATTTTTAATTTCATTTCCTGTATCTATTTTAAATTAATTGAATTTTGTCATTGTTTATTTTTAATTTATTCCCTACATTTATTTATCTTCACTGGTGACTACAGACGTCCAACTGATGCTCTGGCTCGACACTAGGACAATCCAATCCAACCTCACATCACATCTGTGGCCGGTAGCCGATAAGCAGTCATCCATTGACACCCACACAGATGCCAAGGCAGACCAGTGTGAACACCAGCCCCCCTCCCTCCCCCACACTACTAACAGCAGAAACAAAGCCACATACCAGCCGGCTTCACCCCCCAACCCCAATGACACCTCCAACATAAACGACATACATTATAACGTCACAGATGGAACATGACATCGTATAGACTACCAAATACAACATCTTCAGCACACACGCCCTCCATATCTTTGTAAACGAGATCTCATCTCCCACTTACACCACATTAATATTTGTACTGTACCATATTTATATTATGTAGTTTTTTCCTCTGATTTTGTATCCAACCTGATGATGGCCATAAGGGCCAAAACATGTAGTTGAGATATTTTATATATCTGACAATATAGTTGTGTTAAGATGGCAATACCCTTGCATAATTGTTTACCTTTGGTTAACCAACACAACGAGGATGAATCACCTTGAAGAGCAATTGCATCTCCTTACCTCAGACCTTTGTTAACTTTAAGTTTGGAAGATAAATATTTACCAGCTGTAACCTTAACATATATTTCAGTATCCACAATTCTGCACAAATTAACTACGTTTCTGGGGGGAGACCTAGTTTATGCATTTCGCTCCATATTTCCGTTCTCCATACTGTGTCACAGCTGCTTGAAAGTCAATAAATAGATGATGTACATCTGTATAGGTTTCCAACATTCTTCCTGTATTTGTCTCATAGTAACAATTTGGTGAACAGTTTATCTTCCCCTTTGAAAGCCTCCCAGTATTCTACTATTATTTCCTCAACATAAGGTACCAATTACACATTTACAATATTTACCAGAATATTATATGTTGTACTTAGCATTGTGACTGCTCTGTAATTATCACACTTCATCACATCCCCTTTCTTATGAACTGGACATATTGTGCCACATTTCCATTCATGTGGTATGATCTCTTCCATATTTTTTAAATGAGTTCAAAAAATGACTTTCTTCAGGTCTTTTCCTCCCTCTTTGATCATTTCGGCCAAAATTTGATCATGTCCAGTTGCTCTTCCTTTTTTCAACTTACTTATTGTCAACTCTATATCTACACCATTTGATTGTTCAACATATCATTCTGCGGTTTGTACATGTGTTGTCCACTCTTCTCCACTGTCATTGTCTGTTCCATCTTGCAATTCAAACTGCTTCTCGTAATATTCATACCGCCTTTGTTTGACCATCTCTTTGTTGTTTACTTTATTTACCTTCCTTATCTCTAATTAGTAATGTTTGTGGCTTGAAACCTTTTCTTACAATATTCATTTCTTGATCAAATTTCTTGCTTCATTGTTATTATAAGCAATTTCCATTTTTTCAAGCTGTGATTTAAACAATATTCTCTTTTTTGTCTACATATTTTATGTGCATTTTTTTTATGTTTATGTTCCTGTTCATTATGTCTGTTATTTCTGGTAATCATGTTGTTGCAAGCTTTCTTTCTTCTTTTCATCTGCTTCATTCATTCCTCTTTTGATTTTGTTCCATACTTCATTTATATCTTCCACTTCTTCTACTTCAGTATTTTGTATATTTGCTGTTACCTTCTTGATGAGTTCTTCTTTTACTTCTTCCTTATTTAGTTTACCAGTATCCTATTTCTTTATATAACGTTTTTAGTCTTCTCACTTCTTTTAATTCTCAATATAATTTTGGCCCTCACTAAAAAATGGTCTGATTCTATTGCACAAACATTTGTGCAGTGTCTCCTGTCGACCAATATATGATCTATCTATCATCTTCTTCCTCCTCCTCCTCCTCTTCTTCTTCTTCTTCTTCTTCTTCTTCTTCCTCTTCTTCTCCTCCTCCTCCTCCTCCTCCTCCTCCTCCTATAGCACTACAGCCCTTTCAGTTTGGCCTTGGCTTCCCTTATAATTGATGCCCATTCCTCTCTATTCAGTGCTTTTGTTCTCCATCCTTTCACACCGAGCTTCCTTAAATCGTCTTCCACATTATTTATCCACCTGAGTCTGGGTTGTCCTCAACCTCTTCTTCCTTCTAATTTTCCTTCAAAAATCTTCTTTACAGACCTGGTCTCATTCATTCTACCTACATGTCCAAGCCACTGTAGTCATCGAATCTTTATTACAGTTATAATATCTTGGGATTTATATTTGGTTCTCAATTCTTCATTAGTTTGAAATGTGATCTATCTGGTTGCATATTTTGTTGTCAAGTAATCACCAGGTAACCTTGTGAATGTCCTTATGTTGATACTCTGTTCCTGTCACAGCTGATTCCCTTCCCAGTGCAAAATTTACCATCTATTTTCCATTACCAATTGTTCCGTTGTGAAGACTGTGCTCTCCACATGCTTAATATAAATAGGCCAGCCAACTGCATTTATAAGCCCCTGGGCAGGGTGGCCCAGCTATATCTACAGGCACTAGGTACCCATTTTAGTCACCTTTTATGACCTGCATGGACTGCAGTAGGACTAATCTTTTCCCAGTCACCACATGGGGACCTTTTTTCTCTCCATACCTCTTCCAGAATTCAGGACTGTGCTGAAAAGGCACAGTTCTGTCTCTTGTGGATATCAGCATGTTCTGTCCTGGACATGAGAGATTTTTGTTCATCATTTCTTGTAAAAATGTCTGCTAATTATGCCAGTTTCTCCAGCAAAGAAGTATTTACCAAACAGTGAGAAAGATGATGTGGGTGGTCAATTAAAAAAAAAGTTAATTTCAGAGCAAAGTTCAAAAAACTTGTACAAAAACTTTGCCCCTAGACAGCTACCTTATTTCTGTATGAAGCAGTGTTTTGTGTTTGCTGTTCTTTTCTTTGCATAGTAATTTATACACTCTGCTAAAAGCAAAAGTTGAAAGGTAAAGCAATCCCTATACAAGCCTGGACAGGCCATGAGGATTACAGGAGGTTGAGGCTCCCAGATATTGAGACAATTGGCACATGAAGGTGACCAGTTTGTCAGCCCTATGTACTGGCTGCCCTAACCCCCAGGATGTATTCCTGGGACGTATTTCTGTTAGAGGCTGAGTCAATGCCAGGGCCATAGTGTGGCCCAAAGGATTATGTCAATAAAAAATTCCAGTGACACCGTAAGGAATCAAATCTGCAACCTTCAGACTTGTAGTGTTGTGCCTCAACCAGGTGCACCATCACATGCCCTCGAACACTGGCATTTAGTGGCCTAAATGTAATCTGATTCACCATCTTTACGGCATAGTCCAACACACTTTTAGGTCTTTTTCTATTATTTTGGCAAAAAACACTTGTCAGTGGAGCACACAGTGACTACTTGAATGAGACGGTGCAAACTCTTTGATATGCACTACTACCCCTGCCATTTTTCCTGTCCTTGCTCTACTTGCAGCAGCGCACACATCAACATGTTTTTCCCAACTGATTTCATGTTCTCTCCAGTGACTGTGACATTAAAGGTACTTTTTCCAGTCTTTTGACGTTCAGGAGAATTATAGAGCAATAAATCCTCCTCTATTTTGTTCTAGAACAAGTAATATACAAATACAAGTAATACAGCTAGCCTTGACATGTCTATTGATTTCTCAAGGTGCAACAAAAAAGCAAAGCTGGATTGAAGTCATCTATATCTGCTGAAAAATCTTAAATACAATGTTTAACAGTATTATTTGATAACTTGTTCATAAGGTACTCAATTTGCCATTTCCACTACACATGGTTTAATTAGGGTTTCTGCAACTGTATGAGCTTTCCCTGTAAGTGCAGTATGGTAACTCGGTAACTCACCCTGTAGGAGGCCTCAGTAGTGTTTTTGTCATCAGTTTTTGAACTTCTAACCATAAGGCTCTGAGAGTTTGTTAATGCCTTAAACTCACACTTGAAAAAACTAATATCTTTGTCCTTATGTGTAGGGTTATTAGTATCACGATTTTTGTGAAGTTTAGAAGGTAATAGAACTCTTTGATAACACTTTGTTTTACAAGACATACAGGGCATCAGGGGCAGTTTCATCACCTGTGTACCTAAACCCCACATACAAATAGGAAGCATTGCTCTTCTGTTTGTTATTACTTTCTGTAGCTCTAGAACTGCTGATACTGGATGGCAAAATAAACCATTGAGATTCACTTACATTGTCAGTTACACCTGTACTTCCTGTAATAGTATTTGATTGCTTACTTGCTTACTTGAACTGTTTTTAGCCACTAATCAGTGATAAATAAAAATCAAATTAACATAAATATTACTGCATATTATTTCACTGACACTACTGTAACCAATAAAAATAACCACTTCATGTCCCTTGCAGTTATGTTAACGTTATGTGAACTACAACTAAATGGAACTGGTGATCGATAGTAGTGGAAGTCACAGCTAGAGATTACTAAAATTTGCAGTAGGTGCAAGAGTGCAAGTTTGTTGGGTTAATGTGCATATTTTTCTTCCTGCATCCACATTCAACATAGCTTTGTAATCAGATACCCACAAATACATACCAGTAGCGTATGTAACAATCAGTGGCGTACCGAGGGGGGGTTGTTCAAACCCCCCCCCCCAAATTCCAAAGGCCCTCCAATATCATGCCAAACTCAACCCAATTTTGAAAACTGTTAAAAATTGCTGACTTTAGATGCCAGCACCCAAAGATGTTCGAAAAAAAGCAGTAAAATTCTAAAACTACTTAGGTTTGCAATTGTTTTACATTAGCAATGACAAATAAATTGGTTGTCATCATAAATAGTCTTAAAGTACCAAAAATTAAAAAAAAAATTTAGTATATGAAATGGAATTTCTTGTACCAAATTACAGATGCCTCCAGAACCCTTGACTAGGGGGCTGCCACCCCCAGATCCCCGTTCACTCTGTCCTCAACTAAATTTGTTGAACCCCCCCGAACAAAATTCCTGGGTATGCCACTGTTAACAATGCACTGCGTGATTTGGCCTTACTTAAACTGATAGTCACTTGCTTCATGGATGCAGGGGATTTCTTAACTGGATGTTCTAATGGTCATACAAATTAAGCATATCATCAATGAAAGATGTTTCATGATTATTTTTAACAAAACATTATTCCTTTAATTTAAAATATAAGTAAATGTCAAAGTATCCATTACAGAAATGTATCCACAGAATCCCTGGGAATTGTTCATGGGTCCTTTGGGGTCTGCACTTTGGGAACCAGTGCTGTATAGTGTGAGCTACTCATACAGGTACAGCAGTCCCGTTACAGGCCCGGAGTGGCCCAGAGGGTTCCAGGAAGTTAAGGTTCCCAGATTTCGTGACAACGGCACAGGATGGTGGTAAGGTTGTCAGCCTTACGCACCGGCCGCCTTT
>Ga0123352_10006549_pt1 | contig 17837 bp, 10 predicted proteins | sample TergutLab28metaG_FD_89700 | JGI IMG/M metagenome (GOLD analysis project Ga0123352, IMG submission 89700) | Labiotermes labralis P1 segment gut microbial communities from Petit-Saut dam, French Guiana - Lab288 P1 | ecosystem: Host-associated > Arthropoda: Insects > Digestive system > Gut ... | reverse complement strand
GAAAACCGTATGCTGCAACTCAACATCTAATGCTCCTGATGATGGGCGTATGTACCCGAAACATGTCGAGCTAAGAATATATCAATAAAATTACCTAGTTGCATCAAGGTGGCTTTTCACTTTATTTCATGAGGAAGATGCACGGTCAAACAACCCTCACTTATCACTAACGTTATTATTATGTTTACATTAAAATATGACATGGAATAGACAAGTACTACGTTACGTTAGTATTTATTATTTATTTACTTAATAATCTATGGACTAACAACAACACCATATAATAAGACATATAACACGATTAGTAAACAATGAATTGGAAATGGTGCAGAATGTAACGCGCGCCATCTGACGAGAAAATGCTAAAGTATGTGACTGGAGAGTGACTGATGGAAAAGAATAAACGCGAGTAAGCAAAGTTGTTTTCAAGAATTTTATATTCATGGGTCCGTGCATCATGAATCAAACTGAATAACTGCCCAACAAGATGCGACTCTATTCAGTTTATTATATTTCTGTACAGCTGTACAAGCTCCTGATGATGGGTGTCAACACCCGAAACATGTAGAGCTGCCTACAGTAATGTAATAAACTGAATAAGTCGCATCTTGTTGGACAGTTATTAAATCTGTTTTCAAGAGGTAGATTTGAAATCGGAACGTTCACATTACCGAAAAGGTCCCTTAGTACTCGATGACAAGGTTCAGTAAGCGGACAAAATAAGGCCAGTCCGTCTGCATGCACAGTTTCGTTTGGTGCAACATAAAGGAAACATACGTTTTGGGGTGCCATAACCTAAATGGAGGAATAATATTAACATAGGTAAAGGTAAAGCAGTCCCGTTACAGGCCTGAAGTGGCCCACAGGGTTCCAGGAAGTTAAGGTTCACAGATTTCATGACATCACAGGATGGTGGTAAGGTTGTCAGCCTTACGCACCGGCCGTCTTTACCCCCACGAAAAGCTCCTGGTACTCATTTATATTAGAGACTGAGTCGACCCCAGGGCCATAATGCGATAGGATGAAAAATCCAGTGACACCAGCTGGGATCGAACCAGTGACCTTCCGATTCGTAGCACAGAACCTTAACCACTGTGCTACCGAGATACCAATATTAACACAGAGGACCTTAATATGAAACTTCGTATTCTGTAACATCGGTTGAGAATAAAACTTAATGCAAGATTTTTGCGAACATCTTTATGGAATTTTGGATCCCATGCATCCAAACTATTTATCAATATTAAAGTATTCCGGTATGTTATATCATGTTGACTCGTGAAAGTTACCGACGTTTCAAAGTATCGTAGTGCGTTAGAAACGTCGGCTAATAATTACCAGTCAAGACGGCGTTAACATCCGAGAAGACACGAACCTTCAGCAGCAATGCAGTGAGAACGTCAAATGTGGCAGGAATATTCCTTGCTTCTCATCAGCTGCGCAAGAACTAGGCTGTAACTCTGCCACGAAGTTAATACTGAAAGTAATGTCATTACTTTAATTCAGGTATGGCAAGAGGGAAGCATGCCGAAATGAAATATCTGTAAGATCTTAAAGTCTGTAAGTCACTTGCCGGGGAGCATCATCACCCATTTTTCTATATATAATCCACTGAGAAATAATCTAAGAGTCAAAGGGGGAAAAAATGATAGAAACGTAGGGTCTACAGAGAACGGATGAATCCTCCTGTAATGGGACGAAGAAGAGTAAAAGAAGAGATGTCAGACACTGGCAGACAAATGTTGTAGACTGTAGGAGAGATAATGATAGAAGAAACCTGGGAGATGAGATATGGAGGGAAAGATTACCTGATCCAAAGTAACGGAGATGAGAAAATCGAAAATGGGGTGAATATAAAGGGGAAAAGAGGTAGGAAAAAATACAAATTGGAGTAGTAAATAACTCACTCAAGGCTACCTCGTTTACTTCCTACCTTCTCTCTGTATATTATCTTTATTCTCGATTCTACATGTGCACGAAGCAACATACAAAATTTAGTTAAATATTTTATGAGACATATATCATATTTCTATTCCACGTCCTCGTATTCACAAGTAAACAGTATTTTCCAGAAAAAGTCAGTATCTCACATTTCAAGATACAAGTGACACAAACAACATGTATTAACTTATGTAAAGATGCGGACAGAGCAGCATCCAGGTATCAAGTGAACTTCGTTTTGCCTTGAGCAAAAAATTCCGTTGCGAAGCAATCCTATCATATTACAAACTGGAATGAACTACAAAACACAAAAAAGTTCATGCAGAAGAGAAAGAAAACAGATGGGCTCCCCTGGTCACAATGTAAAATTTACTCAGATGTATACTCTTGTAATAAAACTAACTAGATACACTAATTCCTCAAATTTATTTTTGGAAAGAACTCTACATGTTTCGGACAGTTCCTCCGTCCATCATCAGGAGTCTAGTACTGTACACACAGCAATACGCATATATCAAACAGGTTATGCTGACTGCTTGCTAGCCAGCAGTCAGCATAACTAGTATGACAAATACCTGTTGCTGTGTATACAGTACTAGACTGCTGATGATGGACAGAAAACCTGTCCGAAACATGTAGAGTTCTATATCTCAGTAATTAAACAACTTGATGCACAAAATGTTTTGTTTTACAATAAGTTTATTTCATGACTCTACATGTTTCGAGCACATGTGCATAGAAAGTTAAATAAAATTGACTATGATGGTTTGCTAGATACTTATTCGAAAGAAAGCGAACCGAAAATTGGACCACTTTTTCAAACAATCGTAAAATTTTAGGCGAAAGCCGAAATAATTTCGAGGACATTCGTATATCAAAACACATGCACCTCATCCAGCCATCTTTTACCACAAAATGTCTTTGTTAGTAACACCTCGCCTATATAACTACCGCATTGATTTATAAATTATTTTTGTGCCATTTTTGGGTAAATGACCTTTTATTTTAGATATTCTTGTGGGTATAAGCATGCATTCCACGGCTGGCGATCTTTCGTATTTCAAAAGCACTTAAACGGCTTTATAAATTCATATTGTATTTTTACTGTGAAAGGGGAGGTCATCTTAAGAAGTACAGAATTTTCCGTGTATCGACGTTTCAAAGAAGCATGATGACGTCTCACAATTACCGCCGAAACACGTAGCCTTAAATAAATTTCTAAAACCTAGTGTTTTGTGTGTCTGATTTATTACACATACTTGTGATAAACTGCTTTTCTCAAGACGTTGTTTTCCTGTAATCCACTTGTATTTGGCTTAGGTCCAAGCAGCAACAGTCCCTCGAACATTTTTGTATCCACTGGTACGATAAACTGGAAATTAGTTTCATTTATATGCTGATTCTGGAGGTACATACCTGTCCAACTTTTAAACAGGTGTACACATGACCAATAATTTTATTTCAGGTGGTAAGTATATATGATCTTTTTGGGCAAAGTATCTTATTAATACCTGTTCTAGAAACTAATCTTGCATTAAATAGTACTGCGACTGAAAATGGCATGGTTATATTTCTTCCCTTTTGTTCGGTGAATATTTTAAAATAAGATGAGTAAAGAAAAAAAAAAAAAACAAACAAAACGGAGAAGAGGGAACAAGTTATTTAAGGAAGAAGAAAAATTACAAGGAGCTCGTCAGAGCAGAATCGACTATATACCCGTACGTAAAGAATGACAGAGACAAAAGAACCACACCTGAACTGACAGTAAAACCCCTGCGTTACACAGCGCTGGTCATCCGTTACAGTCCACTGCCATAGCAGGAAGTAACCATTTATCTGTAGAAGCCACATGAAGAATTATATGCAAAATAAGACATCGAACAACAAGAATTTCTTGATTAAAATAAAGCGATATAAGGATACAAACGAAACGTCTTTACTCAGCACATTTAGCTGTCTCTGTGCATGTCAAGAAGCCGTGAAGGAGGAGTAGAGAGGCACTAGATGAACGTGAGTGGTTAACATCACGCCCGGACCGCTTTGTCGTGGGTACCCACACAACAGAAGGTTGGTTGGGTCCCACATCAGGTCTTGACGTTTTAGCGAGGAGAAAATTACTTTCGGCTCTGCCGAGAATCGAACCCTGGATTGTCTAAACCCTAGCCTATTCACTATACCAACTATGCAATCCAGACTCAGTCTACCTTCCAAGAAGGACGAGCGGGCACTACCGGAGGATTGCCAGACACGTAATTTTTTTCTCCCTTCTAGTGTATAAGGTAGTGTGTCTCACAACACCACTACTCCTACTCCTCCTCCTCCTTAACTCCTATTCCTTCTTCTTCTTCTTCTGCTTCTTCTTCATCCAAGTTCAAAGGATTAATACATGTTCCACATAACAGCGCGCAATATTTTACTGTTAGGGATGTAGTAACTGTCTTGTTATCACGTGTAATTTACCCCGTGTATCTTAACTGTGATTTCGGTGTGCCTGAAAAGGAAACTCGGTCTCCAGGGTCCCTGCTGATTACAACAAGAACTGCAGTCAACGATGTGTGCCATGTATAGTCTCGAACCCCTGGCACAGGGCCCGAGAAACGAGATAATGGACTTGCGCCTTGTAAACCAGTTTATCCCTCTTCCTCTCCCATGTTCTGCCCTACCCGGGGCCTGAAAATGGTCTTGTAGAAGAAACCCTGATTTGGTCATCTGGGCAGTTTACACGGTCAAAATTACACTTAGGACAGGTTGCGAAATCCTGTTTTCGGCGAATACTCAGGCGCGGCCAAAGGGTTCCTTGCTGGCTCAGTGTGTGTTAAACGTGTGTTGCTGGCAGTGCATTGCTGAATTGTTTAGGGACAGAGATATACTTTTTTGGACCACGAAGCCAGCCCGTAGTATTTGGACTTATTTTGTAAGTAAGATGTTTCATGATTGTATTGTTTTCAACATTGTGGGTTAGTAAATCATGTTGTTTGTTGAAATTGTTTATGCTTCCTTACATTTCCTGAAAGCTTCCACGGAAGGGGTGCAGATGGATATTTTTAGACTTGCTAAAATTTTATTTTCTGCTCAGAAAATTTCATTAAAGTCATGTCCTTATTGCAGGTTAGTAAACTCTGTTAGACACGCAACATCCGGGAAGTTTGGTGGGTGGGACTGTAAAATCTGTAGGATGGTCCTCCCCCCCCACTTCCGCTCGACCAACCTTTGATTCTTTATGGTTACAAGCAGCGATTCGCTCTCGGTTACGTTTCGTGCTTCCTGCCCCGTCTCAGGTAACAGCTTTTTGATGTGGTTGGGAATTCCATACAACCGCCACAACAAACATTACTGTAGTCACATACAATTTCCTTCACAGTTAACGTCTGTGTTGCTTGGACCGCGCCACATAATAATTCGAGATCCTCAGCGGAATTTCGCGAGTTAATTCTTTATGTTTTGAGGTCGTTACATCTCTCGTTCAACTCCGACCTTGGAGGACAACCTCTAGTCGGTTGTCTAGGACTGCTTATCCAATGCACTCGCAGTTACTCGCGAGCAATCGCCCGAACCCTTGCACTGTCCCAGAAAGAAAAGGGATACTCTAAGTCCTGACTAAACAAATTTTAGTTGGGTAAAAATGTTTAGGAAGAGAACAAACTGGTAAAAGTATAGACTAGATGAAGAATGTCCAACTGACTTTTGAAGAATCAGGACGTAAGCGTTTGAGATGGATCCAAATGGTTCTGAGTAGGATTATGTGGCGGGCAAAATACCTTAAGACCCATTTTAGATTGATTTTTGTCATCGCTTAGCGGAGTACTTTCAACTTGAGAGGTTATACAGCGTCTAAAGAGCAAGAAAGATGGAAATAAATAGGAAGTATGACAGATGGGAATGGAAGAGGCCGGGCGGATTTCAGAGTCACTTTGGAAGCGGGGATGAAGTCAATAGCTGCACCACTGCTTGCACATAATCTCAACATTTGGGTAGAATTTGTATCGAGTTATGTGGACTGCCGTCCTTTTCGAACTACATTTCCGCACATACTAGACAATACGTTCTGGTCTCCCACCATACATTTTACCCAAAACAATAGAAGAAAATTCTCGCATGTTCTCTGCTTAATTCTATACACCTCTACGCTTCACATTTCTTTTTTTACTGCCAAAAATAAATTAATACAAACTGTGTCAGTCTCAACGGTGGTTGAAATTTGGTCTTCAAACAGAGAAAGAAATCTTTGCATTCGCTGAGTACAACCAACAAGATGCAACGTTTCACAATTTATTTATTTCTGTAAGACGCTCTACATGTTTCAGACGGGTTTTCCGTCCATCATCAGGAACTCAAAATTGCACATACAGCGTCAGGTATTTGTCAGACCGTTACTGCTAGCTGCTGCTAGCCGTCAGGCTAGCAGCAGCTAGCAGAAATAAATAAATTGTGAAACGTGGCATCATGCTGGTTGTACTCTGCGAATATATTAGCGATGCACGAACCTATGAATGTTAAATCTTTGCACGTTGTCGAAAGCAGGGAGGTAGAAGATTTCAAACTACCCACAAAACCGATTATATTCAAAAACAAAGATATAAACAGTTCCGTTAATGAGGTCCGCTACAAGAGATCGAGAGTAGACTGACGAATTATATTAAAACGAAACGTACAGAAATGTTTGAATGTTATTGAGACTTTTCGGGTTAAATCCGCCTGCTGAAATTCCGGTTACGATGTTTTCATTCTACTAAAACACACTTCCGATTTTCTTCGCATTCTAAAGCAAATAACTGCCAATTCGTGCCTTCATCTTCCGCCGCGGAGCAGATCAAAACTGCGCTTTTCTGAGCTATTATACAGCGAGTAGCAGTAATTCCTTACCGACGTTTCGATGCACCTTCTTCCCACTACTCGATGCGTAATAACCAAGAAGAGCGCAGTTTTCAAGTGCCAATTCGTTAGGTGGAATGGAACTTCACGTCATTTCTCCGCGTAACAGGGCTTATCGCTAACGCGACTTCTAAGTTAGCAACAAAATAATTATGTATAGGATGTGAACTTGCAGGGTGCGGGGGATAGGGTGGGGGGTGGGGATGGGGGGCTAATTATTCGGCGAAGTATTACTCCCTGACGATGCATCCAGCACGTCTCCTGTCTCATAAAGGCCAAACAGAGACGACACATGCAAACACCTGAGCATGCCTTGTGTCGTGTGTTCCATGTATCATAATTCTGTCTTCAATACAACATACCTGTGAATCTTTAGTTCTATCCGTCTACAAGTACTCTACAGACCCTGTACGATATAAATACTACTAAACATAAACATACACGTGTTTGGATGCGGCTACATGTTTTACACTTCTGATAACACTCATCCTCATATCACTGCACGAGAGCAGCACCTCAGTTCTGATAGATTGGAAGCCATATTAAGATCTGACATAGACGGTTTTCCTTTCACCCCTTTTTAAGGCTTCAACCCAATTACTGGCATACTGCCGCGTACCGTTAGAAACATCCCGCGAACAAGAAACAAAGTGATATTTCCCTCACTGCCAACCATTATTATGAATTAAATACTAATCAGTGTAGAATTAACAGTTCGCTGTAACGGCAAACTCATTTTGCTGTAGAAATAAACAGTACCTAGGTCAGGTTACATGCTACTCTCTCTCCCTCTCTTAGGATAATTATATTTTCTAGCGCCCCTACGCCTTCTGATGTAGCAAATCTGCAGCAGAGCAGTACTCCATAGTCTCCTCGATCTTATATATTCGTACTGTTAAGTCAGAAACGAACTACTTAGAAAAATCCCTACTTGAGAACCTGACAGTCGCTGATATGACACAATCTCAGCTTTTCTAAAAGTTCAGGACCGTGTTCAGAGTTCAATCCCGGGCCAGTTGTAACCCATGCATTTCCCACACATGTCTCTGTGTGATCTACCTTGACACAACCATTCCAGCCGCGCTTAGGTCATGCAAGTGCCTTTTTCCTGCATATCCGACGATAAAAATTCTGAACGTATTTCTCATCTACATATGCATGCTACATACACCATCCACCTCATACTATTTAAACACTCCAAAACTATTTTATTTGGGCCGGGATAGCTCAGTTGGTATAGCGACTTACTTCGGGCTGGACGGTCCGGGATCAAATCCCAGTTGGGGCGAGATTTTCCGCGCCAGTCCAGAACGGCCCAGGGGCCCAGCTAGCCTCTACCACAATGGGTACGGTGTCATTGCCGGGGGTAAAGTGGCTAGGTGTGGTGTTGACCGCCCACTCACATAGCGCCGATGTTAAAGAAAAGTAGAGCTATGCCTCTACTCCCCCTCTGGGCCTTCATGGTAGGTTATAGGTAGAAATTTACCTGTTACTTTAACAGCATTGGTGAGAAATAAACATTTATGAAATTACTCATTATCTCCATGCTTCAATATTTGCTCTTTTAGCTAAATACACCTTCCACAACCCCGATCCCAACGCCCTGAATCCAATGTTATCCATTCGGGCGAGAAATTGCGTTTCTCCAGTAGACATAACTGCAATTTCTCTACGTTTTAATGTGTATGATTATGAAGTAATTATAAGGCTCTGAAACATCAGTTTAACGAAATATCTATTGCACCAAGCAAGCACGTGTATGGCGTATATTGCACATCGAATACATAATTATTGTGTCTCGAATTCAGACCTTATATTAGCGACAATCCCAGTTATGCTGAGAAGTGACTGAAACTAATACAGTCATAAGCAGTTCACACACCGACAAATGCACTATTTATTAACTTAAGTAAACGTTCTAATTTACATTAAGATACTCAATAATATCGCTACTACATGTTTCGGTCTCTAATGACCATCATGAAGAAGCTTTATCTGTATCTGTCTAAAGTTATATTTATGTTAAAACACTCGGTAAAATTACGTCGTTATATATTTATATAACAACGTAATTTTACCGGGTGTTTTAACATAAATATAACTTTAGACAGATACAGATAAAGCTTCTTCATGATGGTCATTAGAGACCGAAACATGTAGTAGCGATATTATTGAGTATCTTAATGTAAATTAAAACGTTTACTCAAGTTAATAAATAGTGAATTTGTTGGTGTGTGAACTGCGTAGAATTAAAAATGCACGGTGCAACGACGAAAAAAAGAATACAGTCATTTTCTCTTTCAAGAATGCACTCATTTTAGGTGAAATGTGCCCATCGTTAATTCCACACAACACGAAACTTGTGTTATCAACTGGAGGCACGTTTACTTTATCCCTCATCTGTTTTCAGTCTACAAACAAAGCGGAGATATTTAATTTCTGGCCAGAAGTGTTTCTAATACAAAATTTCACCACGAGCGGCATTGCGTGGTACAGTATTTTACCAATGTCAACGCTTACCAGCAAAGACATCCGACAGGAATTATTAACTACTTCATACATGCACAACATTGGGACTTGGATGCGAGATTCAGAAACATGGAAAGCCTGCGCAAATACACACTACTGACCTAAGTAAATAATTTCTCAACAAATTATCGCGCTTACGTGAATAATTATAGGGCAATTACGCTGCAGTCCTGGTTAGAAATGGCATAAGTTGGGAGATTAACTTGCGACAGACCGGTCTAATGTTCAAAGGATTCTAATAAACATCTCTACAAACAGATTTAAAAACTCACAAAAATGGATGGCCACTGGCCGCGTTCCGAGTGGCGTCATCAAAGAATAAGAATAAGAAACATACGGAATGCACGTTGAATGAATATTGTCAGACAACGTAATGGTCATTAGCATATGTTTAATCCACGTAACTATAAAGAAAGTAACAAAATCATATTACTCCATTCTTGAAATTCTTGCAGGTAGACTACGCTAAAACGTGCGGTAAATTAAAAAATATTTCCATGCATAAATTTCCCATTTGTCTAAGAAGTGAGGTTCTCAAACCGGCAAATAATATGGCTAAGATCTTCTGAGATGTGACGCCGTGTGCTCTGGTAGAGAGGTACAAACGTTCTGCAGAAACCTGCCGCCTTCACATTGAGGTCTTTAATTTGAAGATGTTGATACTGTTTTCATTGTTACACCGTGCATGTTGTCGAGTTACTCAATCATTACACCAACCACTGCACATATATAAAATTTACACATTAAAACTTTAGAAACGCTCCGACATGTTTCGGTCCTAAGACCATCATCAGGGAGCTATATATTCCTTGCTAAATTCACACTAGAAATAATCACAGATTAATTTCGTTGTACCAGTTGGGTGTTGTAGCAGCATGCCGTGTTGTGTAATGTTATGTTTCGAAGAGTGCCCTGCTATGGATGTGCATTCTGTGCTTCGTTGCGTGATACTCACGGCATGCTGCCACAACACCCAACTTGTACAACGAAATTAATCTGTGACTATTTCTAGTGTGACTTTAGCAAGGAATATATAGATCCCTGATGAGGGCCTTAGGACCGAAACATGTCGGAGCGTTTCTAATTTTTTAATGTGTAAATTTTATAAGTTTTATATATGTGCAGTGGTTGGTGTAATAATTGAGTAAATGTTGATACTAATCTACCAAACGTATTCCTACACTATGCCAAACTAGATGCACCAGTGTATCAAATTTATTTGTTTTAGAAAGACACTTTACATGTTTCGGACGGTATTTCTAACAATCACCAGGGTTAAAGATTCTACATACAGCAACAGGCATTTGTCAAATAGATACTGAATTCTGCTTACTAGGAAGCAGACAGCAGTATCTGTTTCACAAATGCCTGTTGCTGTACGTACAGTCTTGAACTCCTGATGATGGACGGAAAGACCGTCCGAAACATGTAGAGTGTCCTTCTAAAATAAATAAATTTGATACAATGGTGCATCTCGTTGGTTTTACTATAGAAATAATATTACGAGGCATGGCCTTATGAACGTCAAATCTACCAAACTTCACGACAACAAATCTCAGACGACTCTAATGTTATTTATTATCATGCTCCAATTAATCCTTTACTGCTCACTCTAAGACTCGTTATTCTAAAAACTGACAAACTGAACAACCACAAGCCTAAACGTCTGAGCAATACCACGAAAACAAGACATTCCGTACTTCCTAGAATCGAAATTTATCACCAGAATTTCAGCAACTGGGTGTAACTTGAAGGGTCTCAAAATCGCAAAGTTTCTGCACAATTCAATTTAATATTATTCTGTATCCGTAAATTTGTAATTTCGTTGAACAAGACCTATCAACACAGCCGTTCATAATCAGGATCTTCTGATAGTCATTCTAGTGCCCTGAATGTAACAGTGAAAACCACGAAGCTAGACACAGCCACCCAAATATCTCCTGCGAAGTCTTCGGGTTGGCAGCCCTGATGTGTATTTACGTTCATTGAAAGTGTACTGTACTAGTTCCCCTTTGAAGTAATATAAGAAGGATACAGATGGTGTTGCCAGATGAAGCCTTATGTTTAATATAGGAGTTGGGAGAAAAAAAGAGAAATTTGATACCACGTTTAGTGGAGCAAGAGAATGGACTTTACAAATATTTGTCCACAGAGAGTGTACCCAGGGATGAAGTTGAGTTAATTTGATTTCACCTCTTCCTTATAGCTGATAGCACTGTGCAAAACACACTCTTCTCCTTAAGCCCAGCAACGTACAGTTATAACAATATTCAATTACTTAGCGGCAGTCGGTCGATATTGCTCCTTGCAACAGAGATTTGACGCTCCGCAAACATCCGTTAAATATAAGCATGCTCGAAATAAGTTTGCAGCTTCTTGGAAGAAAGTCAGACATTTCATATCCTTGCTCTCTGTATAATTATTAAAATTAATTTCCTAAAATTATGGGCTGGGCATGTGGCGCGTATGGGTGAGGAGAGGGGGGTGTATAGGGTCTTGCTGGGGAAACCGGAGGGAAAGAGTCCACTGGGGAGACCTAGGCGTAGATGGGTGGATAATATTAGAATGGATCTCCAGGAGGTGGGATGTGGGTATATGGACTGGAATGGGCTGGTCCAGGATAGAGACAGGTGACGGACGCTTGTGAGTGCGGTAATGAACCTTCGGGTTCCGTGAAATGCGGGGAATTTATTGACTAGCTGCAAACAAGTTAGCTCCTCAAGAAGGACTCTGCACAATGGAGTAAGTAAGTAAGTAAGTAATTTCCTAAAATTATTAGAACACTAAATTAAAGAATTTTCGCATCAACCATAAAATTACAAAAGCATAATCCATTGTTTAAGTCTGGCTATAACTGGAGTAGACTTACTCAACACAGAAAAGAAGGTGAGGGCGTGTGTTCACGGCGACTGTCCTCAGGATTTCTGAGTGTGGAAATTCTTGACTAAAAAATACCAGCGTCTCGAGAAGGAATTAGTAAATAGTCCCTCTACAGGCATTTGTGAAGAGTATTACAATCCCAGGCCATTACTGTAAGTTACAGCTCGTCAGTGTCAAACGACGCGAACCGATTTTATTTTGCGTGATGTCAGGCGTCCGCCGCGATGCATCTATCAATGAACGCCGATAACATCCCAGAAAAGTGACGACCTGAATTCATTTTAAGCACATTTACATGTGCATACGAAATACCAAATTTATATACTGATAATATTAATTTAGAAGTAACTGCTGTTCATTACAATAAATAAATAAACGTATGTTTATATTCAGTCACCTTGTACCCAGTCATTGTCTGTAAACAAATGGGAAAATAATTTCAGTTTAACAAATCTTCTTTACACGAACGAATGTCAAAGAACATATATTTGTTTAAAACATGGATTGATTTTATGAAAATGTTATGTCTTTAAAACACTTTATTGTTCCCTTTCATAACAAGTCCCGAAATAATAATATTTCTGTTTCTGAACTTCGTAAAATTAAAAGGCCTGAAATTTAAAAACTGTAATGAACATTAAGGAAAGGAAAGTTGAAGAATAAAAGACCAACTTGATGTCACTTGCTATTTCATTTCACTTCTTAAGTGTTCAACATGTTTCGGACATTAATATATCCATCATCAGGAGCTTGCGACTGTGCTGTTGAATTACCACATCTGTCGTCTTGTTCTCGGTTCATTGTGTGTTGGAGATCTGGTGCGGCTGAGTTTGAGTAGTAATTCAACAGCACAGTCGCAAGCTCCTGATGATGGATATATTAATGTCCGAAACATGTTGAGCACATAAGTGAAATGAAATAGCAAGTGACATCAAGTTGGTCTTTTATTCTTCAACTATTACAACGATGCACGGTCCAATAAACATATGATTAAGGAAAGGAATAGAAGTTACTTTATCCGATTTCCGTGCAGATAATGTAAGTGTGTGACAGCGTGCTGGCTGATCAGGCCTATTACATACGCCAGGATGGGGTACGGGAATATGAAGTGTCAGCAGAATGCGACTGAGTCGGGGTTACGGAAGCATTCGGACAGAAACTGCATCATTATCACTTGACAATCACAAATTACAACTGGACTTCTCCGGGACTCATCCAGAGTTTCTGTGGTCAAAAGCTGTGGTCAAGTGTCCTGAATTATGCTGTGTTCTTACTTCAGCAGCGCAATTCTACATCCTAGGCTAATGAACTAATAAATGTACACATGAATTTTGAGTAATCATATGAGTTGTTGCGGATATTTTTTCCATCCCTATAAAAAATAAATACACAAAACCTATCAGCTTAGATGATATCGCTCAAATTCAGTTCAGGTGTTTGTTTCAGTTGTCATTATGAATTACTGAATGGGTAAGATAATTTACCCCAAAGTTACCAAAATAACCCGATATTTGTCCTTGTTACTTTTTTTTACAAAATCGCAAAACTTTTTGTTTCTGAAAAAATCAGTGCTTACATTCCACTAAAAAACTTATTACGAAGAAGCAGAAATACTTAGCGAACATGCGCAGTGCCTCTCTAATAAGCAATCGTCAATATCGGGACGCTGTCAATACTGTAGTAAAGGCAGTGGGTGTTTCCAGATTCGCACTTAGCATAAACTGTCGGCTTCAAGTTCGAGTAGGTTCTCTATTCCGACACAGGTTACTGCCGATGTACTTCATATAAAAAATAAGAAGGTAACCGATGGAGATAAAGACAAATGCGCACAGAATTGTCAGATTTTAATGTAAGTAATTACTTCGGGGAAAATTATACGTAGTTGGTAGAGTAATATTAAAAAAATATATATCTCAACGGAAATAAGCTGTCAGGTTGTAAACAGAATTAATCTCTTTTTAAACAGAGTCTATTTCTGACCTCTTGTGGAGGTATTAAACCGTACGGCTTCATAAGTGCACAGTATTGTTAGACTTGGTGAGCCGCCGAAAATTTTGAGCAATATTCTATAAATGCATTTTGGTTAATTCCTGTCTTTCCTATCAAGACAGCTGAATGCCGAACCCCAAAACAAGGCGGGACTATTCTCGTTTCGCGGTGAAAAAGTATCTGTAAGTAATGGGTGTTCGCATGTAACGACTATCTCATCGCGTGACACTGAAGCCATTCGTTAGTTACCGCGTTTGCCGCTGTGGATACAGCGCTGATTACAGATCGCACGCAGATCTTGTGTGCCCTGATAAATTAGAGCAGGGACTAGCTGTGGGTGTAGCTCCGACGGCTGAGTAGAGCAGGAAGTAGCGACAGTGGGAGGAGGACACAGAACCAGAGAATTTAGACAAGGGACAAAAATACTACCACAGAACTTAGGAAACAAGGGCAGTGAAGGGTGGAAAGTAAATGAGAAGAGCCAGGTTACACATAGGCCTACGTTGTAAGATGTAAATGTAGGAGGAAACATTATCGAAGGGAAGGAAGATAACAGAAGAAAAAGGCAATGGGCAGGAGACATAGATTATGCATGTACGTGAGAAATGAAAGAGAAATTAGTCACAATGTTGACCCTTTAAATGCCAAGTGGAATTCCATCTGCCGTTTGCTGGCATTATTAGGAGTTCATCATATTTTCCACGTTAGCAGGGTAAGGGCTAAGGAAGGAATTAGGAATACCATGAAATGAAGAAAAACAAACAGCAATGTTACATGTGTAAAGCCTAGATGCATGTAACTACTGGTACAATGCACATTGAATCAGTTTGCCCCACACAAGGGACAAGACAGCACTACAAAAAAATGTTATTATTTGATACGTCTACATTAGACGAATATTTCCATCTCCATTTGTAGTCATTACATTGTCAAAGAAGGTAATGTTTCAATGAAGACTACAGGCGTTACCTGGAACTTATGCTGTCAGATCCATTTTACATTACCACTTAAATACCACGCATAAAACTTGCTTTAAAACTGTCAGCAAACAAGTATTCTACGGAACTTATAATATTTCGGTCGAAACTGGACATTTCTGCCAAAACATAAACTGCTGCACTGCGAACAGCGTGGCAACGCGAACAATTCATAGTGTTTAATTTTTATAGATGACCCTCTTGCCCCGTGTTATCACACTGCCCCGGTTTCCCCTAATATGTAGCAAAATATACTAAAAAATAACTTCTCAATGCCCACAACACTTGTGATGGGGAACAGTCATACTAAACACCACGGAAATGAGGCCGATTAAGGACTAATTAAATGACGCTGCAGTCCCACGTTACCTATACAACATTTACCAGACAACTTTAACTACACGTAACAGAACCCATTTGCCAAGATGCGAAATGTTCGGAGCTTGAACGCCATGTCATCTCATTGCGAGTTAAGCTTTATACTTAGGCAGATCGGTACTTTTACCTAGCACGTGACTACAAAATACAACAATTGTAGGCAGAAAACTGCGTTAAATTTCCGTATAATATGAACCAAAAAGATGCACTATTTTCTATCAATTTATTTGATTATTAAGCCTCTACGTGTTTCGAGCAGGCTTGCTGCTCATCATCAGGGGGATCAACTCTGTATAAACAGCAATTGGTATAGTCATGCGTTGTGTTGACTATACCAATTGCTGTTTATACAGAGTCGATCCTCGTGATGATGAACAGTAAGCCTGTTCGAAACATGTAGAGGTTTATTACAGCAGCCAGTCAACACAACGCATGACTATACCAATTGCTGTTTATACAGAGTCGATCCTCGTGATGATGAACAGTAAGCCTGTTCGAAACATGTAGAGGATTATTACTGAAATAAATTAATAGAAAATAGTGCATCTTGTTGGTTCATATTATGCGGATATATCAGGATGCACGGTCAACAAAGCATTAAAATACGTGCAGGTTCTAAGGATTCTGAACAAGATATACGAACATAGACTTGCCCAAAATTCTAGATACTTGTCTTTTCCAGTCAGTACTAGGAGATAATATTATTACAGACACGCTGCACAAATTAAACAAAACCAGTCGGCGAAAATCACGGCTAAAAGCAAACAGACTGGCAGTTGTAGACGTGGAAAATCAAATTAAGCGATACTGGTATCAGCAAGATATATTCGAGGAAGTCATATAGTTATGAAAACGTCACCATAATGTATAAGATGGATTTATCCAGAAGAGGATGTTAGAGAAAGTGTGGCAACGAGTTAAAAAATAAGGACATTCGCAGATGAAAATGGCAAAGCGAACGTTATATAGAAATACAGCGTTAATGGAAGAGCTGCTAATGGAACTTCGGTAATTACAATACAATGATTAGCGGAACAAATGAAGGCATTCAGGAACTACTAAAAGGTATGCCCACTCACATGACACACACACACACACACACACACACACACACACGCACACAAACATGCGGGTTGTTTGAGAAGTTTAGTGCAAAAGGGATATTCAGCTACAAAATGCGGACCTTTAACATTCATAGGTCCGTGTATCGCTAATATACTCGCGGAGTACAAATAACATGATGCGACGTTTCACAATTTATTTATTTCTGTAAGACGCTCTACATGTTTCAGACGGTTTTTCCGTCTGAAACATATAAAGCGTCTTACAGAAATAAATAAATTGTGAAACGTTGCATCATGTTGGTTGTACTCTGCGAAAATGCGAACCATTTGGTTTAGCAAGGCGCAAGAGATAGACGGGGGTCTATAACACGCTTTGGAGTGGCGAAGATTACACACCAAATTTTATTTGCAAAAATTCTGAAAAGAAATAGATTACTGGAAAGAAATGAGCACAGGCGTGAGGCTGATAAGGCTAAAATGTATGATAAAGAAATCAAATACAGAGGTATAAACTAGATAAATCTGTGTATGATAAATTCCAGTCAAGTGCTCTTGTGGAGACTATAATAAACATTTGGATTGAGAAGCAAAAGATGCAAAATTTGCAATCATCTGGATGACCGTTAGTTTCTCATAAAGGAATATGCTTCAAGCAGGTTGTTATGATTGAAGCCCTAAAGCGGGTTTTCATAAATTTATCACATCTTCTTTCACATATACATTTTTTCTATACACCGTCAGGCAACAACATCATCAATAATTTAAAATGATTACTAGTTTCGGCCTCTATTCAGTCCATCATCGGACCAAACATAATATAGAATGGACGAGAAACTTACACATTCGTCTATTGTAACAATTGGAAGTAATCTCGTCACCTTGACAAGACTGCATCAAACTTGAACACTATAAGGTAGGCGAAACAAAAGCTGTATACTTACAAACAAAAGTATTGTTATTAAATAAAAGGGTAAGCAGCTTAAAAAGGTTTTCATATTGCAGTTTCTTAAGCTGCCCACCCTTTTTATTTAATAACAAATTAATAACAATATTTTTGTTGTTTAGTACACGGCATTTATCTCAGTAATTAACCAACTTGATACACAAACTTTTTGTTTTACAATAAGTTTATTTCATGCCTCTACATGTTTCGAGCACATGTGCTCATCATCAGGAGGTCAAAATTGCATTACACAGCCTCTGGTAT
>Ga0123352_10006547_pt1 | contig 17838 bp, 10 predicted proteins | sample TergutLab28metaG_FD_89700 | JGI IMG/M metagenome (GOLD analysis project Ga0123352, IMG submission 89700) | Labiotermes labralis P1 segment gut microbial communities from Petit-Saut dam, French Guiana - Lab288 P1 | ecosystem: Host-associated > Arthropoda: Insects > Digestive system > Gut ... | reverse complement strand
GCTTGTGAGTGCGGTAATGAACCTTCGGGTTCCGTGAAATGCAGGGAATTTCTTGACTAGCTGCAAACCAGTTAGCTTCTCAAGAAGGACTCTGCACCATGGAGTAAGTAAGTAAGTAAGTATGGAGTAAGGGTATAGTTATTTAACTAAAAATTGTTCCAACAGTATGCACTATGTAAAGGTTTCAAAACGTTCCTATAAAATCAAAATATATGCTAACGTGTTTCGGTGGTGGCCACCACCACCACCATCAAGGAAAGTACACGTTATAAGTTACAATACCGTCGACAGTTTTTATTTATACTGCGACCTTTTAGTTTATAAAGTGAACTTTCCCTGATGGTGGTGGTGGCCACCACCGAAACATGTTGCAATATATATTAATATCTTTAAAGTGATTGTACAGTACGTCTTGTTGGAACAATCTTTAGACAAATAACTTGAAAATAGATGGACGGTGTAAACAGCGTTGTGAACTATAGAACATTTTCTAATCTAAAGGAGGCGGTGTTAATAAATCATACATAAATAAAAATAAACCATTATTTCTAAGTAATGCACTTATTTTTGCCATTGCGACCAGGCACTGACCCCTGAAAATTTTCTAAGACAAGAGCACGCTTAGGAATATGTAGTTTTCACAGCCCACAATGATCCCAATACTGCGAGGACGATCACAGAACCCGAAAAGATACACATTACTATATGTTCATGTCTAAGTACGCTATTTTCTACATTTTTTGGAATGTCAGGTCGTTTCGTACTAGCAGTTTCAGCAGTCGCTAGCGAAACAGGGTGTGTGTTCTATGAATATAGAAACATTACATTTATGAAGACACTTAAAATCCGTACAACGCATTTTTTGCCTCGACGCCCCGTGATAAGAGTTTCGAAATTGTAATTTATTATTACCAAAACATTTGTTACAAAATTTAGTCTTATGCCTATTAGGGACATGAGTGTATACCGGCATTTCAGCTGTTGCACTGCATGCGAGATAAAGGAGATTTCGTAGACAGAGGCCATGCGATGGGCTGGTCTCCCCTCCAAGGAATCCTACAAAATGTCCGAAGATGATGAATAGTTTCTGGAAATTCTGCTCTGGAACGAGACAGAGGCCATAGTCCATGAAAGCCGTCGGAGAACAATAAATCACGATAAATCTGTTCACCTCCTCATGTTACGACGCCTCCGACTTACCGTGCATGAAACGATGGATAAAATAAATAGCGTTAGGTATTACCGTGCAATTGATTTATGTAGATTATTGTTAAAGTAAAATATTTATATTTGATTACAGTAATAGAAACATTTCCATCAACATCCTTTCACTAGACACCTATCAAATTTAAATATATTGTTCTCTAAAATTTCAATTTTATCTTGAAGATTTCCTCCTACATTTTCATTACAACAGACGCTATGGAGCAGTTCAAGACCATGGAAGCAGAATTTTGGTCAAGCAATCCCCCGGCTGTATGGAAGGTAAGTTCCCGCCATTGGTCATTCTTCTGGTAGAGATAAATCCTCGTACCCTATTTCTTTGAGACACACTTTGTTATCCTCCCATCTATACCTAGTTGTCTAAGTTTTTTTTTAAATCCAGATTCGTAGGCAGAAGAAATGCACGCTAAAATACCCGCCAATCTCATCTCTCTGATTTGATTACTGTAGTGGGGTCTGATGCTGAATAAAAGTTATGACGCTTCTTTTATGCTGTATTCTCCAGTATCCTTTTACCTTCTTTGTTGAGGTTCAGATTCTTCTCAGCAGTCTTTTCTGTAACACCCTTTTCTGCGTTCTGCTCTTAACCCTTCATAGACTAAGTGAAAGTACTTTTCTATCCAATATTCCCTGATTTCCGTAAAAAAGCTGCTTGTTTGGAACGTTTCCAAACTTCTCCCGTTTGTCCTTTTGGTAAAAGCAACATGTTTTAAAGCCTAAGATGAACCTGGAACTTCTATGAAGTATGAAGGGGTGCTGATAAGTCCTTAGCCTGACACACTTCCCGATGTCGTAGGACGGAATCGATAGCGTCGTTGGAAAGAGGGGTCTGTTCATGTGCCGAACTGCAAGTCTTTTCTTGTTACAGAGGCTGAAAGAAAGAACTTCAGGCGCCGCGCGCGATTTCAACAACTTGGAGACGTGAGCTGTCATCAATTTTTTTTCCTGCAAGGCAAGGCGCCGAAAGAAATTCACGCCATTCTGAGAGAAACATTAGGGGACCGTGCACCATCGTATGCCACCGTCAAAAACTGGGTGGCCCAGTTTAAACGTGGTGATTTTTCCACCTGTGATGCGCCTCGTCCTGGACGACCCAAAACAGTGACCACCCCGGAGATTATTGATCAAATTCACGAGCTAATCTTGGAAGACCGCCGGATTTCGGCAAAATGAATAGCTGAGCAACTGGGCATCTCACGTGAGCGGGTTGGGTCCATCATTCATGAAGTTTTGGGCATGAGGAAGCTCTCCGCGAAGTGGGTCTCGAAATGCCTGAACGCGGATGAAAAACATCAACGATGCCAATCGTCTGCGCAACTTGTGGAATTTTTCGACGCGATCCAAATGATTTTCTGTCGCGATTGGTGACCATGGATGAAACCTATGACCCGAAGACAAAGCAACAATCAATGGAGTGGCAGCATAGCGGCTCACCCCGCTCCAAAATATTCCGCGTGCAAAAGTCCGCTGGAAAAGTTCTCGTTTAGATTTTTTGGGGTCAAGATTGCAATCTCTACATTGATTATCTTCCAAGGGGCCAAAATGTCAACGCAGAGTATTACTCATCTCTGCTGGTGCAATTGAAGACTTTTGAAGGAAAAACGCCGCGGGAATTTCACCAAAGGGGTCTTGTTCTTGCACGACAATGTCCCGGCTCACCGGCACTTGCAACCCAGAAGAAACTGGCCCACCTGGGCTTCCAATATCTTGACCACCCACCCTATTCTCCGGATCTGACCCCTTTGGACTACCACTTGTTCCCTGGACTAAAAAAACAATTGAAATGTAGCCATTTTTCGTCTGTCGCAGAGGTCATTGCTGCCGCGGAGACCTGGTTGGACGAACAGCTTACTGAATTTTTTTGAGTGGCTTGCAAAATTTTAGAGCAAACGGGCTAAGAAGTGTATTGAGCTTCGTGGGGAGTATGTTGAATCAATCCCGAGTTTGTTCGCTGTAGCTTCTTTCCGTCCTGTTCGGGCTAAGGACTTATCAGCACCCCTCGTTTATTTTCGTACCGCGCAGAAAACACTTTGCACCTTGGCTAAAAAGTCAGTAAGTTAATGCTGTATAGAGCGACGAACACTCTCCTGCTGTAAGAAGTCAACCCACTATGTGGGCAGAACGTATATTTTTTTTAACCTGAAACTCGGTGGTACATAAAGTAACACTAGCCTTAAAGGTTAATGTGAGGGGCAAAGTTTCACACCCATAGAAGCCATAATTGCGGTTATGGCTTTGTGTGTTTTAATTACACCAACATGGAAAGATCAAGTCGCACACTCATCTCTATGGCTTGCCTTTCGGTACTGTCTCACCATTTCGCCCACACAGGCTGGCTGGTTCACTAGAATCGTCATCAGGATTGTTAGCGGCCAGGGCATATGGAGAGAGGCGACAAGGTCGATCATGTCAGGGCTTAGCAACAGTAAGGCCAACAGAAGGGCAGTGTGGTCTTGTAATGTGCAGAATTTTCCTGTGTTCTGTTCGGAGAAGCAATCATTGCTACTGGCATTCGCATCACCAAGCAGCAGTAGCACCTGAAAAGTATAAAGAGCAAGCACACTTGCGGATAACAACTATTAGCACCGGTTGCTAAGGGTATTTTGAATTTTCTGTCTCAGTACAAATACCATGCAAATGGGATCTCGCCATTTTTTGGAAGAGTTCCTAAACTTTCGAAAAGCGATTATTTAGTGCCCAGGTTTTACAATATAATGTATTTCCTGACTTGTGTACAGAATAAATCGTCGATTTTTATTAGTAACACGAATAAGTGAGTACCCAGAATATATGATTTCTACCTTTATTCTAAATATTTTACGCGTTTGTATGCTAATTGTAAAATTCTGTGGAGCAGCTTTGTCCCTGAGAATTTAATATCTGCTGAATTAGGCAAGAAATCTCCGTTTCTTACGAAAGTCAGTGTCCAGTTTTATGTAGGCGTATAGTAAATACAAATGTTTAAAGGCCATCACGCTCCCAAACCTTGAATTCTAGCAAATCCCGTTGTGCGTATGACGAATTATGAAGTAATGAAGAGGCGTGTTATGAACGTCTTGTGTACTGCCTCTGGTCGGACTAAATGTTTCGGTGGTAGCAGTTTGACCACCCTTGTATTAGATGCTGTTAAAACTGATTTGGAATATATGCAGAAGGTTTCTATGCAGTTTGTTACGCATTACAATTCTTGTATTTCCTTGGGTAATTTTGACATGGAACATCAGCATAATAAGTACCGCGACTTTGTAAGTCTATCTCATTCTTATTGATCACATCTGCGGACTCTGCTTTTCATTTTATAGACGGGTGAGGTGTGCTGAAGTGGTGATTATATGATGCAGTAGTTTTTTAGGATGTCTTCGTGGGGAGAACGTAAAACCACTTAGTCGTATACAGAGGGTGTTTTCTGTAAGCGCGGCTTTGAATACGAAGAAGAAATCAAAGAAATTCCAGTAATGAGATCAGTATCATTTCGGTTGAGTTTTCATCTTATTTGACAAATTCTCTTTCAATGTGTGTTCGAACATCAACATGCACTTGTACAGCATACAGACCAAAGAATTCTTGTGTCTTCATTACTTCGGGAGTCTGTATATTTTTTATACTTCAGTTGGCTTATATGCTATCTTTACTAGAGACAAGGTTTTTAGGTTGCAAAATAATGTTAGACCTTCATTTAAAATGAATTATGTGTACCTGCGAACCTAACAATACTTCTCTCAGACCACTGTTTTTTGTATCACGCATGTTTAGTTTGAATTTAATTGTTGTGTTTTTCTGTCGTGGAAAGAGCCACTAAAGTGGAGTAAAATGCAGATATTTCACTGCTTACAATACAGTACTGTCTTTTATAAACGTCAATAAGGAACGTGTTGGAAGAGCACGTACAGATACATTATGTGGTGTTGCACAGTTTAAGTTTTTCTCGCGTCGAAATGAGTTGTAACTGATCAGGGTGATGTTTTGATTTATTGGTCCTCGTTATGTTTGGAAACTTAGACAGAGACTAATGAAGAATTAGGGATGATCCCAGCCTAGTGATCATACTGTAACCAGTTTGCTTTTCTCTACGGCAGGTACATGTTCGCTGGTTTAGGTAATTGTGACTAGTGGTAAACACCATAGACGTCACTGGGTAAGGTACATGTATTTGTTGTACATACAGACATGTACAATGAGGTAATTGGTTTCTAAATGATAGTGCGGTGGATGTAGGAATGAAGGGAAAGTTACGTCTGTGGAGAGGAGTCTTTGACGAATGGACGTAAGACAGTGCTTGAACAGAGCTCTCTTCCGTATTTATCCTCACAAATCTTAGCGTCTCCTGTTTATTGCTTATATACAGTTTTCACTAAAACTGGGCCGTGGAATAAAATAAGGGACAGAAAACAAGAAGGGAGAAAAACAGGACGAAGACATGAAGTATTTCTGCAAGAGAGTAAGAAAGAAGGAAGGGGGTAAAGAAGAAGTAGAGAGCACACTAAACACATGAAGGAAGGTCTCTGTTGAGAAGTTACTGGTTGCTCGGCTGGTTCTTGTAACCTGATGAGGCGAGGCAGCACTTTTTTGCAAAAGCTTGGTAACTGTCTAGCACTCTACACAACATCGTACACCTGAAAAAATAGCTTATCTAAATGTACTAACTGGCCTGTGTAAATACACGTACACACCATCATGCAGTGTTTGAAATAATATCGGTCCTTGGTAAACGACCATGGAATTTGAAATCACAAAAGGGACGTGTTACCATATTTCATTCGTAAAAGCGCCAGTAGTTTCCCCTTCTATGAGACCCTGTTTTTGGTAGGAATTCAACCGAAAATTTATTTCTCTAATTATCCCAGTGGGATTTCTGTGATTGCGGCCGTCGAGTAGGAAGATGTTATAGCCATCGGAGCGAACATGGGCACAGGAAGGATGTACTTTGCGACAGCGTGAGCTCTGTTTGCAGACTGTATCAAAAGATCTTCACACATAGCTCACTAGACAGGAACAATATATTGTGTCTCACTGTTCATTCTTGCGTTCCACACTGCCCCGGATAATCTGCTCATTTCAGAAGGAACGAAATAATGGCTGGAGATATATTTATAGTCTCTGAAGCTGTTGGTTCAGAAATTACAGAGGTTCTTGTGTTCTGAACCTATGTTAAATTTTCAAAACCACAGTGAGTTCAAAAACAAATTCATGCGCTGACAGACTTTACTGATACCATTCTCTTTCCAAACTTTTTTGCAACAATAAAAGAAACGTAAAAAGCTTCGTGTTGTGTCTAGCTACTGGATTTTTACTGTCGGCATAAAAGGTGACATCTTCTTCCTTTCCACCGTAGAAACAATCTGTAATGTTATTAAAGATGCAGCATGATACAGAAGTATGTTCAGCACCATAAGTTCCGTTGCGTTAGTGAGTCTGCGGTACATTGCATATTACAAAATTTCAAAATAGAAATTTTACGTGATCCGACTCTCTATTCAACACTGCGTTTTTAACGATGAGTCATCCCCGTTGTATTATTAATCAAAATGTATTATGTGATAGTACAGTAACACGCAACACTATAATATTATTGATAGTTCTTGAAGAGATGATGACTGATGATGACTTGGAATAAGTCGAAACTTTGCCTGATTGATTATAAAGTGTGGTGTGTGTGACTGTATGTTCACGAAGTACATACTGCGAACTTTCTTCTATAATTTTTAGTCCTGCTGCGCTTTTCCACATGTACAACGTATTTTGGGTTAACATTTATTCCGTACAGACCTGAAATGGCACTGAAAAGAGAAGCCACAATTGTTTTACAAACACATTAAAAAAATCTTCTGTATGTTTCAAAGACTGCAGTTAGATGAAATTGTGCAGTATAAACAACAACAACAACAACAACAACAACAACAAAGACGACGACGAAGCCGGTTATTGATTTATGTATTTCCGTTCTGACTTGAGGAGAATTCAGAGGCATCAAATTCTAAAAAATTAAAAAGTTAGCTAAGAGAAACAAAAAAGTCATACTGTATCTTTCAAGTCGGAACATAATCAGCACGAGAACATTACTAATCAATATAAATAATAAACAAAAAATAAAAGTTTTGAATTCTTATAATGTAGTGTGTTTTCAAGCGATAAGAATTAAGTTATCCAGCCTTAATTTCAAATAAATACATTCTTTCTGACAGTGTAATGGTTATTAAAACACTGTAGGAAACCTTCCTGGGCTTACTGAATTAGATTTCTGGTCATATAACTTCGTGGATTGATAACTGTTTGCATGCTTCATTCGCCTACGTATTTTTCTCTTGATACGGCCAATATATTTTCATTTCTACACAATACATGGCAGATGTCGGACTTCTTGGAACTGCAGTGTATATGAAATAATATACATGCTTTAGAAATCTCCCTGAGGATGATGTGTAAACATCGAAACGTGTAGGAGTGTTAGAAGAAACAGACAGTTGTTAACATATATTATGAATTTGTTGGACAATTGTAATAAAAAAACACGCCTAGAAAGTTATTTTTGAAGCTTATTTCAGAAAATCCAGTAACAATGAATTGTTTTATCAGTTATCACGTATGTGAGTGTATGTGTATCCAGAATATAATTGGGAGTGTGATATATTCAGAATGTTCATTAAAGGAAAACTTTATAGATTTTGAATGTGTGGAAGGATATACACTTAAATGCAAATTTCTAAAATATTTAAGGACGGTGCACGTAGTACATATGGTTATGAGAAACTCTGTTAGTACTACAGTTGTTCTTACCGCAGACACCTCATAGCTTATCTCATACGAGTATCGTTCTGAATGCTACTGCACTATTACGTCGAAGAAGTGATGATTAAGAAACTTACCGCATTTCTACCAGTTACCAGCGAAACTGTGCAATCTTCATGTCATTATCCAACACATCGTAACTTCCAAAATATGTCAGCTCAGCAGTAGATGAGGGAGTGATTTATTGAAGGTTGTTATACGTCTTTTATTTGGAAGTTAATGGTATGGATTCTTCCCAGACGCGACGGGGAAATCAGATACAGAGATTTATGGTGTCATATCTTCTCATACCCAGCAAGTACGTTCCGAAATAGACCAAGACGTAAAGAAAGTAGTAATATGACACTGCCACCTGCAGGGTAAGAAGGAACACTCCACAGGAATGGCCACATGGCGACTGTAAGAAATGTTTTTACAAATTTCTCTATCAAGTTTATGATAGATTTCATCGCCATACCAGATGTAGAGAAAATTACCAAGTCTTGTAAGAAGGAAACCATACACATGCTTTTCCATTGAACTGAGTACGATGTAAATTACGTCATAATATTTAAGTCTTTGAAAATTCTCTAAGAAGAATTATGGGTTTAGCGAACTTAGTAGGTAAGCCTATTCGCCCTGCTATAATAACTGCTCCGCATCAGATTACTCACAGTTACATAATGTATATAATGTACAACTAAGACATCTGTAAAGTGTGTACAAGATAAAAACCACTGTTCGAACTTGCTGTTGCAGATATTTGGAAAAATTAAAATATCGGGAATTGTTTAATTAAAGATCCAGATTCAAAGAATTTTTCATTTGCCATCTCGTATTATTTCCACGTCAGGGTGAGCAGAAGAGGAGAGGAACGTTTGAGCGTTGTCCATGTTTCGTATTCACTGTATTTAGCGCCCAGCCGAATCTCATTACGAAAGCCACCAATTTATACCACAGAGCATATGATTGGTCATTAATGTGAACAATGCACTTACTCTTTTCACATGGGATTTACTAATTCTTCGTGTGTTCCCTTGTATTGTATATTTGTTTTTATTGCGTCTGTTTATACGGTAAATATTTTCTCCTCATTGTAATGAAGAGCGATATGTATACTCTGCGTAACTTATACCTACCTTACCTTTACTCTGATTCACTAAATGTAAATCTCTTCCTGGCTGTAACCACCACGCTTCAGGTAACTGTATTTGTGGGGAAGGGTCATTCAGCGTTTGTCTCAAGTCACATAAATTATGCTTGTAAATTAGTGGGAATTTTATTTTCGTTTTAAAAATATTTACGTAATGAGCGGTTTTCAAAGAAACACATTCTTTTTTTTTTTTTAAAAAAAAGAGATTGGTTATTGTATATAAAATTTCGTACACTACTGGAATGATGCCCGCGTTAATTGGAACACTTTTCTGTTTTTTTAAATACCAAATCATAACAAAGGATATATTCTTATCTAAAGTCTTAGTATATTAAGTATGATTTAGCAAAAATACAATCTGTATTCATCCTCCGATACGAGAGACGATGCATAAAGTTTTGTAACGTGATGGTTTCTATGGTGAGGGGTTTGTGTCATTGCTCCAACTCCCAAGGCGAAGGACCGCCCCTTGTTTAGCATCCATGATGTGTCTCGAACTTACCTAGAAGCCATTTCTTGCCAAGGAGAACAAGTTTTCTATTTCCACAGTGTAAAACCTTTTTAAAATTATTTCAATTTTGAAGTGTTTCAATTTAAATAGAAATAATATATCCTGTTGGTTTTGGTCGGTGTTTTTAAGTTTCCTATGTTATATTTTGCGGCGAACTAGGCGAAAATTCGATGGAAAATCTATTGCCGTATGAACAGTACCTACGGATTTTGATATGCTAAAACCAGCAAAATGTTCGCTACATTATTCCAGTTGAATGCATTTATAAAAGTACGGTTCCTCAGAGTGGACTGACAAGAGGCGGTGACGTATCTCACGCAGTTCCAGAAATACTGAAGTGACCTACGCATGTATAGGCTCAGTGACGTTCTGTACTGAAGATTCGTTTCTGCAGGGATATAAGAAGTCTTCGACAAGTATAAAACAATAATTACACCGACCCCGCATATAGAGGCGGCAAGCTAATCAGAAACATCAATAATTATTTAAGTATAGATGCGGTGCCATATGTCACAGGACTTGAATATCTTCAACAACAGCACCCTGAGTATCTCACGATTCGCACTTTCCTCTTCTGTCACAAGTTGCCTTGTAACGGTGAAATTGCCGAGCTCACTGGGTCTGTAGTTAACACGAGATAGATCCCTGAGGTTCAAAGCTCCTAATACCACAGACCATCATTTGTCACGATCCTGAACAAGTTCAATCCGGTCCACATCTAAGAAACTACCTCCCTAAAGTCCACTTTAAACCACTGGTTTAGGCAGCCTGTATTAAGCACATGAAACTTGCAGAGCCAGTTCCTTCGTAAATTAATTTATTCCTATGTCATTTAAAGATAACACTTGAGATATGTGGTAAAGTGGATTGGGGTGATGCTCATGAATGTTAAATGTGTAGGGATTTATATATGGCACATAGTGGGCAATTTCAAAGTACTGTCTCGCTCCATACTGTGTCTGACTTGAAATGATGATGGTTACTCACTTAGTCAGGAGATTTTCTGTATTTATTATTCCCGTAGGTTAATTACTGTATTCATAAAAGCCCGTAGCTAGACTGAATCATGAGTACATTTGGACGGGAACATCCCTTCACGTGACTTCTGAAACACGTGTTTGAAAGAGAGGAAGAAGGGACGGGAAGGCGGGAAGAAGATATAAGCAGCTCAAGGAAAAGAGAAGGTACTGGAACTTGAAAGAGGGGTACAAAATGATAATGTCTAGAGAACTCGCTTTGGAAAAGACTTTGGGACCTGTCGGATGACAGACAACGTAATGAAATGAATGAATGACGCCATTTTCCCTGTACGTTTGGGTCCTTAAATTAGCTTTAAACAGCGGCACGTACTTATCATCAGGAGCAAGTAATATACATCTCTTGCATGAGGCACTGAAAGGGGTTGAAAATTTTTTATCATAGAACAACTTTAGCTAAAGAAAAGCATTATTGAGCGAACTCTCTTCTAAGAACTCGTCAGAAAAACGTGGTGTGGACGGACTGCTAAAGCCAAAACTTTTTGTTGGTTCACTGACCGGAATGAATTTAACATACTTGAACCATTCCAAGTAGCTCTTAAGTCCGGAGAGGGGCAAGCTGCATTGTATAATACTGCCTTATGTCGTGAAACAGACCTTCTTTACAGATTACTTCACTCCCACACACACAGCTTGGTGTGCATATGTATGCTTTTAAGTGACCCATTGTTCCATTTTAAAATAATTATGGAAAAATCGTCCAATTGTGCAAGGTAATTAATAGTGGTTATTATATATTTCCACTCTTCAATCCCACACCATTACCGGTAACAAAGATAAGTGCAATTAAAATATAACCCTTCGACACGCCCATGAACAGTCCCTGAAAATCGATTTAGTAAGTGTACGTAGCAATTTCCAGCTGGTGTTAGACAGCACGCCTTTAGTGAACTGTGTGAATGCTTTCGTAATGTGGTGAGGAAATTAGGGTTTGTGAAGGAATATTTCACTTGGATCCTTCGAAACATATACTTAGCCTAAGTGATATTTTAAAGACAGGTTTGTACCTATCAGGAAACACTGCGTCTGTTTTACAGCAACCGACCAGCTAGTGTTGCTTGCAGCAATAATTTCTTCATTTGGAGAATTATACCAAATTCGTAAGTATATTCTATTGGAAGAATATAAAGACTTTCAATATTAAAGTTGATGGTGTACGTCGTTAAATCTTGTGCTGTAAAGGGCTAATAGTGTGTCTCACCAAACTTTGTTCCTAGCATGAGGAAATACAAGCTCCGTTACCAACGACGAGTCGGCCGATAGTTATATCATTTCATCTTCACTGCTACGTGATATGACCGGTCAGTCGTGTAATTATTCCCAGAGAGAAGACTGTTAGTGCGCATAGGAAATGTGTTGTGTTGAAGGGAGGGTGTCCACTTGTAATGCATTTGCAAAGTCAGTAATGGAAAAAAGTGTCTCCGAAAGTTTTGTAAACGATATACCGTGCCAACAGTATCGTGTAAAAGAAAAGAATACGGAATAATGGGAAAATGTTGAATCACAGATGCGCTGCTGGACAGAAATACGAACAATTTTATCGTACTTGTAAATTCATATTAATTTCTACGACTACCTGACGATGGCCTTATAAGTCGGTCAAATCGTGGTATAGTAAATTTGTGAATAATAGATATCCAAAGTGTTGTGTTACTCGGACCTTATAATCTCTATAAAGCAGTGACATTGTGTTTAAACTCATGCCAAGTTGGTACAAATGTGTCTGTGTCCTGGGGGGGGGGGAGATGATGCAAAATAGTGATAATTTTTTTTTCGAATAAATGAGTTACATTTACCTTTGTGATGACGTCTCATTTAATTTGTGGGGTGGGGAACCTTACTCAATGAACATCCCTGGTGTTTGACAGGGAGAGACCGAAGTACTCGGCGAGAAGCCTGTCGCATTGCTACTTTCGTTTTCACCACAGTCCAGCATGGACTTCACCGGACAAGTCGATGTGTACTCCCCTGACAGCACATCCTCAATGGCTTATTTCAGCTATTTTGTAATTTTATTTGAGTCGTTGTGATGGTTTGTCTTTGTTTTGAATGTGTTAAAGCATTAAAAACTAACCGAGACGCTTCATGACATAACTTAACGCAGTTACTGAAACGTTCTAAAACGCAGGGAAAGCAAAATGTATTGTTTACTGACCGATCAACTAACTCTTTAATTACCTATAAAGAGAACATTACAAATTTTGTAATTTTCTGTTGTTGAGCTGCATTCTGATTCATTTTCACAGTTCATTAAGGGAGTGCGGTTGTTAACATGCACATGTAGATGTGTAGGCCCGTGTTTCATTTTAATCTACATAAAACAACTTCGTTTGGAATGATGCGACTGTCGGACAAACACACGATCCCGAACAGAGAACAGATACATACATTGAAAGGCAGAGAGACAGACACCGTGTTTCTACATGCCGATTCTACATTTTGCTGTACTTGAAGTGTTAGGTGTTTCTGCCTTGTAACGTACTTGAAAGGATTTCCAAAATGAGTATATATAATATTAGTTACAGCAACGAATTGAAGTTGTTTAACGGTGACACTGTAATTTTGTACTTGATTTACGTCGCAGTAATGATAGAGGGTGGCAGAGAGGCGAGGCGTATGGTGTGTACGGGGAATTTTGTTGTTTAGTTGCCCAGTTATTAGCTTGTGAAGAGAAGCCTGCTGCATACCGTTACAGTAAGTGGAACTCTGATTTGTCTGCGCCTTTAAACATATCGAAAATCTTTGAAGGTAGGTCATGTGGGAGATGCAGATTATTTCTCATATTAAAATGCCTGTTGTTAGTATACTGTGGAGCTGCATGGGGAGTCAGATTACGAGAAATTGTTGAATCGATCACATATTTTCTCCTTGTGCAGGAGAGTATGCCATTGAACACCCCCTTTTGCTCATCACTCCCCTGAATTTCATTGCTGTTAAAAAAAATTGCATTGAATTGAATTGAAGTGCATCCTGCGAACATACCATCCACTGACTTTTGCATTGTCACCCTTAGGGGCATCATCGTGTCTCGACAGAGAGCTCGTTTCTGTGAACTTGACAGGAGAATTACTTTCCCCTCTGTTTCAGACCTGGCTGTAGGCCGCCCCAGGCTGGCATCATTACATCGCCTGCATGTGCTTGTCATTATACAGTGTTTTATGAACGGTTCTGCGCCTATAAGCCTCAGGATGTCTTCTGAAAATACGAAATTGATTGCTCCAGGGCAACATAGTGTTCAACATTTCTGGACTACTGCGGGATACGTGATATCAAAGTCGCTGTGGATGAAAATGAAAATCTTTTCTTCTCTTGTTGGGCTTCTCTCTTTCTCGTTATCGTCTCTTTTCATCATTTTGACCCGTCCTCATTCTTGTCCTTTTCCTTTTCTCCTTTCACTTTCGCACTGAATTATTTAACTGTACATCTCCTAGCGATGCCAGAGCCAAACTGTATTGCCGGATGCTTCTAATAAAATATGTGCGTGTAGTTGTTTGGACAGAGACAATTCACACGAACGTTGTACACATCTGTAGAGTTCAGAAGCAAATTCCGTGTGTGGGTTTTTCATTGTGTACTGAAGTGAAACGGCATTAATTTGGTTAACCTGAAATTATTCAACACAAATGTTATATAATAATAATAATAATAATAATACTAACAATAATAGCAACAACTGATAGACATACTCCGCCGTACTATATATATATATAAAAACCAGAATCGGTGCTACAATCAGCTAATATGATTTTATATTGGGAGATGCTTATCTCCCACTGATAAAACGGTTAACTTCCGGAGACCCGGTATTGTGTTCATCAATGGACAAAATAAAACGGCACGTGTAATACATACAGCAGTTGCCTTGGCCTATAACCTCCCCAAAACTGAGGCAGAGAAAATTAAGAACTATGAAAACTTGGTCCTGGAAATAAAAAATATGTGGAAACTTAACAACGTATCTGTAGATCCTCCAGTCATCTCAGCGGAAGGAGTTGTCACCAAAATCATCCAAAAATATCTAGATAATACAGGTGTAACCAAAAAGTCTTAAGAATTGGACAAAAGCAGTAACATTACAAACATGTCATACAGCACGAAAATTCCTAGGACATGCTCCTTGAACTTAGTGGATAGGGTGAATTTCCTTTTGACTGAGCCTAGTCCCACCGACAGTCTGAGATAAGTGAAGGATGCCGTGAAATGTGATTAAGTCAATAATAATAACTACGTCTTGCTGCCATTGCTGTAGTACCGCCTATTTGCAGAAGCGCTAGCTGGTCTCGAACACTGTTAGACACAACTGTTGTAACGCCGTACGGTCTGGTACACATGGTAGGATGTCACGGGTCGTGCTACACAGCGCAACTTTGGTACACTTCGGCGGAATCCCGTGTAGCGTGCCGCCATCACCGAATGTATTTTGCGTAACTAAACCGATCCCATTCGGTAGGTGGTTTCATGGTTCATTCCTACCAGCTATATGAGGCACTCGTTCGGAAGGGAAGAGTGTCGGGATTTATGTTCTTTTTTCCGTGGCGCAACAGCCCCAAGTGGGCCAGGGTCTCCTCATTATCGAGGCTTCACGATCACACTCAGACATACCACAGTCGGCAGGACTTTTCTGGAGGAGTGATCTGCCCGACGCAGAGATTTCTACCTGACAAAAACACTCACGACCCACATTCATTCCTCATGCGGGTTTCGAACCCGCAATCCCAGCAAGCGAGCTGTCGCAGACCCACACCTTAGACCGCACTTTCTCTGGGATCGGCCGGGATTAACTACAATTCCATAATAACACACACCGAAAGCAACATAAAAATAATACAAACAAACGTCAACGTCAACCGTTGGTTCTGCCACTGAGTTGATACAATTCCTGCCTCCGTTGAGCACACAAATACTCGAAGCTCATTATATTGTCATATTCGTAATAATCTGGCCTGTCGTTTCTCCCCTAGCTTGTCACACCCAAACGCTTTCATACTTGATTTACAAGTCACAGTCTAATTCTTACCTTGAATTCAGATGAATTATTTACGTCCCGAGATACTGCTGTGGCCATGTTTGTTTAGTGTGTCCGGAGACTGATATAGTCCATCCTAGCAACAACTTTAGATTTTTTTTGTCTGGCATAGCCCCTTCTGAACCTCCAAATTATCATTCGAGTTGATTCTGAGTTGTGAATATGCCGAGTTCACCGATTCGTTTCCTCGTTGCAGTAAGCACTGCGTAACATTTTTATCCTTCACCATTAGGTCTGTTGTACTTACTCTGCAAAGCATGACCCAATAGTCTCATGGCCATTATTATTATGGCCATGCTAGAACATAAGCTGAGGCGAAGAACCACTTGGAAGACCTAAGCGTAGATGGGAGAATAACATGACAATGGATCTTGAAGAAATGGGATATGGGGTGTGCACTGGATTGGTCTGGTACTGAACAGGGACTGATGGTAGGATTTTTTAAATATAGCGGTAAACCTTTGGGCTTTATAAACTACGGGAAAGCTCTGGACTGGCTGCATAAATGTTAGCTTCTCAAGAAAGACTGCTCCATGGAGTTAGTTGATGCTACAGCATTATTACACATTATATAGAGCCTGCTGTGGGGATGGCGTGGCAGTTTTTTTATAGAATTAATTTTGTTCGGCATGAAACATTTGACGGGCTATTGCTAACATAACCATGGTAATGAAGCTCATGGTTCCACAGAATGCGGGGACTGTCATGACTGGGTGGTAACTGTCAGCTTATGATGGGGTGTGTAGTATAATATTATATATGTATGGTCTAGAAGTGTCCCTCAACGGTTGGATCCAACAGTTGAGTATTTTATGTGCTCAAAAAAAAAGTTTAATAGCCTAGAATTTTCCTATTGTTAGTTTTACTTTCATTACAGCCAGGAGAATATAAGTTCTGTAACATCTGAAATTTATCTAATACAGTTAGTTAGTTTTAGGCATGCTTACAATTTTCAAATATTTACGGTTTAATTGTTACCGCAAGTTGTGCCTAAGGGCCCGGGAGTAGAGGTAATGTTCAGGACGGGCTACACAAATTTATTCAGATTTTGTAGGGGTTCTGCAATCCCAGAAACACTGGGAAACGTTTGTGTCCTTGATGAGATTAGTTTTCATCGTGATTGTGGAACTGACTGTCACAGACCATTCTGAACTTACATGACTGTAACAGAACTGCGTAACAAAATAGTGTACACTACGTTGTGGACATAATGACACCTAAATATAATGAGTGCGGCCACACAACAGATTGCGTGGAACGCAGCCGAGACTATCCCTCCACAAAAACAAAGGAAGCTTGTATAAAAGCATCCCCTTAGTCTTCAGATATTAATGGTCTGCGCTAATCCCATTTCCGTTTCCTGATTGTTGTGCATAAGGTCGACAGATTTAAGAATGGTATGAGGTTTCGTGACTAAGCTCACAAAATTCAGCCTTAATCATCCACTTGTACTGCAGCGATGACGGTTGCAACACTTAGATCGTACCCATTGCTTTCTAAAGTCCGGTTGGCTGAAAGCGAAGATGACCGAATGGAATGAGGTGAACTGTGACGAAACTGCATTATGCGAGATGTTACTAATGCAAGTGGGCAGACCTAATAGGTAAACTGGACGATTCTTTTTAGCTCGTGTTTGGGAATCACCTGTTTATAGTCACGGCCGAGATACTGCATATTATGGCTTCGGGTTTTTTTTTTGTGTTTTTTCCGGTTTGTCCACGAAAGTGCCGGGAAACTCACCTAGATTTTCCCCTGCTGCCGTGTTTCATATCCTGTCAAATTTATTATTCAGTGTCAAAAAGTTTTTTTTGACACGGTAAGTGACGGAATTCGTCCTCTAATAAAATAAACATAAGTAAATGAATAAGTATAAAGTGGCTACAAAATAATAACCAGCACGATGACACTTATGGACTATCCTTTATTTCAGGGGTAGTCGTCATTCACTCTCTACATGTTTCGAGCTTTCGGGAAGCTCATCATCAGGAGTTCATTTTTACTGTACAGTCAGCCTCTGGTATAGTGTGTAATCTTTTGCTGTAACCCTCCCGTTCTCCTACGTGTTCTGTTCCCGACGTAGGAGAACGGGAGGGTTACAGCAAAAGATTACACACTATACCAG
>Ga0123352_10006546_pt1 | contig 17839 bp, 14 predicted proteins | sample TergutLab28metaG_FD_89700 | JGI IMG/M metagenome (GOLD analysis project Ga0123352, IMG submission 89700) | Labiotermes labralis P1 segment gut microbial communities from Petit-Saut dam, French Guiana - Lab288 P1 | ecosystem: Host-associated > Arthropoda: Insects > Digestive system > Gut ... | reverse complement strand
ACAGGCAAAAACATGGTCCTACAGTCAAGTCTGATTACTCCAGACACCCCCAAAACAGCAGCTGTAGTACTGGAACTTCTAGAACCCTTGTTTGGTCGTGGACATACACTGTGGATTGACAACTTCTTCAGCAGTTCAGAATTAGCAAGGAAGCTAAAGATCGAACATTCCACTGATTGTGTTGTCACACTAAAACTGAACAGAAAGGACGTCCCCAAGGAAGTGAAAGACAAGAAATTGGAAAAGAGGGAAATCATAGCCAGGCACTCAGGTCCCAGTCACAGTACTAAAATGGCGTGATAAAGAAATGTAACCATGTTGTCAACATACCACAGTGCAGACACACAGGCAAAGGCAAGGAAACAGAGAAGACTTTGTGCGTGATTGATTATAATCTTAACATGGGGGGAGTCGATTTGAAGGACCAGTTGCTGCGCATGTACATGGTCGAGAGGGAAAAAAATGACCAAATGCTACCTCAAACTTTTCAAAAGACAACTGAACTCTCCAGTTCTCAATTCGTTTGTCGTTAACTGATAAGTGACAGGAAGAAATATACAGCAGCTCTCGTATAGAATTCAGCTAGTGGAAGGTCTGTTTACGAAATATGTGCGTGCTGCAGAGAAGCAGAGTGTACCGGGGCAACAGGCATCCGACAACACAGTTCCACGGCTGACTGAAAGACATCATTTTCTGAGAAAAGTGGCACCCAAAACTGAAAAATCCAAACCTCAGAGGAGGTGTGTTGTGTGCTCAAAGCATGGAAATGAGAAAACTTCAGTGTACTGCTGCCTAATATTTGATGTGGGTCTTTGCTTGGAAGATTGCTTTGAGCTGTATCACACGAAGCTCAATTACTGAGGTAATGACAATTATTTTACTGCATCTATATAGTTTTAAGAGTTCTCTACTAAAATTTTAGAAAAATCATATCATTAGTTTGCGAATAATAATTTTTTAAATAGATAGTTGCAATTTCACCATAGGGAATTTAAAACTCCTCTGTCCCTGGAGAAGGTAGGAATTTAAATGTGCTTCGTCACTGCCAGCCAATTATACGACGTATAACAGACAGGAACATGTGAAGAAAATGAGGTCTATACCACTTATAGAGGGCGATGCTGAAGGGCTATCCATGTTTTCAGGCAACTGCTTCAATAGTCCTTACACAGTACATGGTAAAATCAGATGACAAGTTTGTAGGTGCAGCCCAGTTTCTTGTGGCTGGCTGACGTGTAATGATGAAATACCAAATTTCAGAGAGGCATAACTTCCACTTAGCAACTGTCCTTTTTCATGTGTCCCCAAAACCAGAACTATTCAGCATCTAATATAGCTGACTCAATAGTTAGTCTTAGGTGAATGGAACAGACTTCTGTTTTCACTTCACCTACTAACTTCTTTTACGTAATAGAATTCTCTGCATCAACAGTCTTACAGCAATAGCTTTTTTTTTGTCACACCTGACTATAGAGCAAAAGTTCTACTGATTATATCTTACTTCATCCTCTATTACACCTTCCCAAATTGTGGTTTGTGCCTTTATGACTTATGGTCTGGACATTACATCCTGTGGTTTGTGAAATGTATTACAATGCTGAGTGACTTATGAATCGATAGAATCCATCATGAACTTTATTCAGAGCCGTGTACATGTCGAGAAAGATTCAAGCTCAGTCCATACTCTGGTCAGCAATGCATGTGTCACTTCTGTTACTGCATCTGAGTCTATGCCACAAATCTTGCAACTGTCAGTTCTTTGGCATATCACATTTTTTTATACAGTCTTCATTACAGGATGGATGTTTCTGAGGTATTACATTGTAAGATGGTACCCTACACCACAAAACAGAGGGTGTCTACTGTGAAGACTTTTTAAATGTGAGTGTTGTGCAAGTGCAGAGAAATTACTGACAAAATTCAAATGTTTTTATTGCTCCTTGAACACACACTGTAAGAGTGTTGTACAAAATTTGTGATAAGAATTTATATTGTTATCACAAAGTAGATGATGGAATTCATCAGCTCTGCTTTAAGGATCTGAAATCTCACATTCATGAAATCAGTTCTTTGTCAGATAATCTCCAAATAATGTTTGAACTATACAAAAACTAAGAAGCGAGGAAACTGCAGTGTATGAAGGAACCAATCTGAAGAAATCCCAAAGAAGTACATTTTTAGGCACATCATAGTCATAAGTGCCTTTTACTTGTGTCATGTCTGTCTGTCCAACTGTCCACATGTATCAGCCTTGTTCCCACTGAATGGGTTTTCACTTACCTGAACAGCCTGGCATTAGTATTGGAACACCAATGGAGAAATGGCTCTCTGCCAAGAATGTGCCTGTGTGTCTTTCCCTTCATGGTTTGCCTGCTTGCACTGTGTTTGGATTTTCACATCCTCCACACTGCTCAAGTCCCACAATTTTTTTGGTTACATGTAGTGAATAGTCACCTGAGTGTTCAGGTGTCACAGTTCCCAACTGTCATAGAAGAGATTAGCATGAGCCATTGGTGTATAGGTGCTGTAGAGATATGTGGTTATGCAAATATTAATTTCGTGTCATTGTAGGAATATACAAGTGAAAACTGTGGCATGGGTGTCATGAAAAGCTTAAGGGAGCTCTCATCAAAGCTCTCTTTTGTGGGGAAGAGGAAGTATACCACGTGCGAAACGTTTCCTTCGTCTATGAATTATGGCTACTTGTCAGCGTTACATGCAATTTCCTGTACGTCAACCAACCCTTGACCCTCCTTTCCCCAGGCCCTGTCCTGTCTTCTGCAGATTGAAGCTTAACACTGTTGTTTTACCTGAAGTGGAAAACATCTAAGTTTTGAATATGGACCTTTGTCGACAGGTTTGGCTGTGTTTCCACCCACAGAGACAGGCAGACCCAGCACCATCCAATATTTCCATTTTCAAAGATGATTTTTGTCCTCAGTTTGGGCAGTGCTCAGCCCAATAGGGGCTCTTTTTTAATATCCTGGCAGACCATGTATTTCACATACCCTTTCGTTGAACAGTAAATTCCACATGTGTCTCTATCTTTTGGTATTACTCATTTCTGTTTGTTATACCTATTTTACTATATTTATTAAGAATATACTCACTTCGGTTACTATGGATTGGAACCTTCCTTAGATCCACAGCCAGCCTAGTTTAAGCAGTACTGCTTTTCACCTCTATAAGCAACTTTATTTCGTATGTTAAATACACTGTCTTTCATATCAGACACTCAGATATGTTCATTGTGACAACATAAACAACAGTAAGTGTGGTTTTATTAGTAAGGGAAGACTCCCCCCCGCCAAAAAAAAAAAAATTGGATTGAAATGAAATCTTTGACCATCAAGCCATATTAGGGTTACCACACAAAACATACTGTTACAATTGGTGGCAGGAAGTGAGATAAGGAAATCTGGAAGTGACACTGCAGGTATTATGGAACAATTAAATTAATTAAATGCAGGACAAGGGGCACTGAAGAGCGACAGACGTGCTGAAGTAAAGACTGACCTGAGCAAATGAAGAGCTGACCTCATAACACAAGGACAGGCCATGGAGAACAAGATGGGCAATTGAATGAGCGCAATCAGGGAGAAGCTTGAAACACAAATAGGTGACTTGTGCACTGGTCAAGCAGAACTCGAAGAGAGGCTAGATAAGCAACAGAAAAATGTCACCTCCAAAGTAGAACAACAGGCCCGGAACATGGGGAAGAATATCGAGGCCCAATTAGCAGTGGTGGAAGCTCGAACAAGACGTGCGGGTGGCGGTGATCCAAGGACCAACAATACTACAATGAAAGCACCGAAATTCGACGGTGCAACATCCTGGGCTGTATACCACCGACAGTCTGACGCCGCGGCCGCACACCAAATGAGAAAGCTGCTCATCTTTTAAGTGTGTTACAGGGCAAAGCTGCTGACATCCTTCATAAGGAGCAGGCCGAGGCGACGTATGAGGACATCGTTGGGGCATTTCGGGACCGTTTTGATGACCAACAGCTAGCGGCGGCCTACCGGTCGCAGCTTAAGGCCAGGGTGCAGACGAGCGGCGAGACGTTGCAGGAGTTCACCGCAGCCGTGGAGCAGATGGCACGCCGAGTCCTTGTCGACCTACCTGTCGCCTTTATTCAAAAAGGGGCCGCCCACGCTTTCATCGACGGATTACGGGACCGGGAAGTGAAGCAGCACCTCTTAATGGGAGGAGGCCGGACCCTAAATGAGGCCTTCAATCAGGCCTTGAAACTGGAAGCAGCTAAAGCAGCAACAGGGCCACCAGCAAGACTGCGGGAGTTGACCAGGGCAACTGCTAGGGCAAGTCAGCCATCCGATCGCCGGCGGGAGGGACGAGGTTTGTGCTGGCAGTGCGAGTCCGCCGGTCACCTGCTCAGAGACTGCAGGCGAGGGCCGCGTGAAGAGAGAAACCAGGATTCGGCGAAAGCGAGAAAATGCCGGTGAGGAGAGGGGTTCACCGTTTTCACCACCCTTAAACTCTCGTTTCCCACTTAACATTGTAGGTCGGGGGACCCATGACAGCCTAAACGCCGAGGAATGGATCCAGGGAAAGCCATGTCGGGTAACCATCGACTCCGGCGCATCGGGAACCGTCGCCCGTCCCGACATAGTCGCAGGACAACCCGAGAGGAAGCCGAGTACAGCCTACGTCTTCCAGATGGCCCCTGGCGAAACCAACCCAGCAATGAAGGAGGCCCTGGCGCAGGTGACTTTATGGCGGCGGGCGGTGGGTGTTCATCGCAGAAGCTACATACGATTTCATCCTGTGATTAGCTGTTCTGTGGGCTTACGACGCATCCGACCTAGGACATCATCTGCTACGACTGGGTCAGTAGGAGGTGACATTATAGAGCCCTGGCGCCTAATCAAATTCTTCCCGGAATTAACTGGTCGGCTACGAGGCGATGCCTGCTCGATGTGACAAGGTGGTGATAGGAAGGTTAGGGGCACCTCTGGGGCTGAAGTCATAATCGAACCCAGCCAGATGTGTTCCCGAGACGGAGTGTATACAGCCAGGATGCTAATCCTAGCCAGGCTGAGAATACCTGTCGGAATCATTAATGTGACCAACCCGGACCACGTGCTGAGTGAAGGAACTAGTATGGGACATGGAGAGCCAGCCGTGTGGGCTGCTGCTATCAATGACCAGAAGCCTCAGCCACAACGGAAGCAGGGCTCCGCAAGAAACTGAAGGAAGCGATAGATGGTACCAAACGGAACGTCAAACTTAGAGAAGCCCAGGCACTGGAAGAGCTCACTGCCGACTCTCAAGACATGTGTGAATCTAAGAGCGGTGACTACGGGTGCAAAAAGAGAGCATACCACAGGATCGAATCCGGCGACACCCGGCCCATTCGTCATCCACCACGCAGACTCCCTTTAACAAAGCAAGCTGAGGTGATATTTTGATGGAAGGCATGAAGAACAAAGGAGTGCTCTAGGAGTCAGACAGCCCTTGGTCATCGCCTGATGTGATCGTTCGGAAGAATGACGGCAGCCTTCGCTTCTGCGTAGACTATTGTAGGCTGAATGACGCCACGAAAAAGGAATGTTTTCCGCTCCCAAAGATCGACGACACCCTTGACACACTGGCTGGAGCCAAGTGGTTCTAACACTGGACCTGAAAAGTGGATACTGTCAGGTGGCACTGCTTCCGTAGAACAAAAGAAGACGGTATTTTCCACCGGGCAAGGGCTGTGGCAGTTCACGGTTATGCCCTTCGGGCTTTGCAAAGCTCCAGCACCATTCGAGTGATTAAAGGAGTCCGTCCTGAGAGGCCTGGGTTATTATGCCTCTCTAATATACCTGGATAACGCCGTTGCCATTGGCTGCTTATTTCAAGAACAACTCAACAATATGAAGAAGGTGTGTCAAAGGCTGCGAGAGGCGCACCTAAAATTGAAATCCTAGAGGTTCCAGCTGTTCTGGAAAGAGGTACGATACCTGGGCCACACGGTTTCGCCGTCATGAGTAACCACGGACCCTGGAATACTGGAACTGTGAAAACTGCCCAAGGTTGACTGACAAACACCAGCTGAGTGGTTTCTGGGGCCGTGTACATACTATAGGAGGTTCATCGCCGGATTCGCGGATATAGCTAAGCCGCTGACCAGAGTGAAGAAAAACGGGCATTCCAGTGGTCCTATGATGCAGAGACCGCTGTCTAATCACTGAAATAGGCACTATGTACGGGACCCGTACTGGGCTACCCGTGACCAGTGGAGAAATTCATCGACGACACCGACGCCAGCAACGTGGGAATTGGTGGAGTACTGTTCCAAGTCAAGACATAAGCGAACGGGTTGTGACCTACTTCAGCAAAATTATGTGCAAAGGCGAGAGTGTGTGACCCGTTGAGAGTTGCTGACAACTGTGAAGACCCTGGAGCATTTCCTCACGTATCTGTATGTACAAGAGTTGCACGTACGCACCGAACACTTCGTCTTGATCTATTTGCTTAGTTTTAGGAATGTACAGGGGCCGACAGCTCGAGGGGTTCAGCGTTTGCAGGAGTGAACTTCATATCTGGACACCGTCATGTCATCAAACACACGAACGCAGACGTCCTTTCCAGACGACCATGTCTCGAAGAGTGCTTTCACTGTCAATAGGTTGAGCAACCTGCAGATGGCTCAAGGGCGCCTATAGTAATTGTTGCCGCTGTTAATGGCTGGGACCGACAAGCCCTGAGTAGGAAGCAGTTGGCAGACACTGACGTTGGGCCGCTAATACGGGAGATTGAGGTTGGACAACGCCCAGATTGGGGGATATCAGTGGCCTGGGCCCATTTATAAGAACAACTGGGCCCAGTGTAAATCACTTGCAGTGACAGACGGCGTCCTGGGACGTCAATGGGAGTCGGTTGAAGGAATAAAAGCAGATCCAGTCACCCCCCGCGGCACGTTGAAGGAAGTAGTGGCGGAAATGCCCGGAGGGACTTCCGAAGGGCATCTTGGAACTAGCAAGTCTTTCAACAAGTTCCGGCAACGTTACTATTCATTGTACTCCAGGAGCGACGTCGAAAAGTGGTGTCAATAGTGACACCTGTGCCGCCAGCCGAGGTCCCACAACCATAAATCGGAGTCCGTTGCACCAGTACAATGTCGGGTTACCCTTAGAGGGGATCGCAATTGACATCCTTGCGCATTCCCTTTAGAGCGACAGGAGAAACAGATGTATCCTGATCGCCATGAACTATTTCAAATGGCCAGAATATTAGACATCCACAGACAAGAAGAATCGAGTGGCAAGCTTCCTGGAGACCAGCTTTTTCCGCTTCGGCGTCCAGATGGAGCTACACAGCGACCAGGGTCGGAACTTTGAATCCAGACTAATGCAGGAGGTCCTGGATCGACTGGGAGTCAGCAAAAGTAGAACAACGCCCCTTACACCCGCAGTCAGATGGAATGGTGGAACACTACTTGAAGACGATCGAGAAGAATCTGAGCAAGGTGGTTTCTACTCACCAACAGGAATTGTAAGAGAGGTTTCCTACCTGCCTGCTGAGCATAAACGCACGACACCACATGCGTGACGCTTACCAACAGAGTGTTCGAGCGGGAGTTCGCCTGCCCTGTGACGTGATGTTTGGGGCTCCCCAGACAAGAAAGCATCGACGACAGACTAGGCAGCCAAATTTGTCAAAACGGCTACACGACATACACCACTTCGCCCGCCAGCTACTGAAAGTTGTCAGTGACCCGATGAAGGCACGCTGTATCCAGCTAGCCAAATACGCTGCTTTTCAAAAATGTGACAGAGTGTGGCTGTACTGTACTGCCCTACTCTGAAGACAGAAAACCACCCAAGCCGCAGACATGCTGGGAAGACCCCTACATCATCATCATAATCATCCGGATAACGACGTCATATACCGGATACAGCGGCATCTCAGGCAAAGATGATAGTCGTTCAGACAGAATGGAACTATACCTGGGGGCTACTCGGGACGTGTAGCCTTGAGGAGCAGTGTAAAAGAGGGTAACAGAACCTAGCGTATGGCGACCCGCGAAGCCTCTGACGTTAAGTCTGCCAGAACCTTCCCGTGCGAGGAGAATATTCTAGGGGTATCCAGCGCTGCGTGGAATAGTTTAGAATGTTTGAGAATGCGATAAGCGAATGGCAAAATTGGACACTCTAGTCACGGCAACTCAGAGTGTGTGGCCTACACCAGAGAGAGGAAAGTGCACGACAGGAGAAATGGGAATTCAGCCGAGAAACTGTATATCGTGAAACAAGTGACGCGAATCTGTGAAGTACTCTGTTCGAGAATGGTGTCAGGGCTATGAGACCGGAGTACTGAATGTTTGAATACAGAGTATTCTGTTGAGAGTGATTATTGTGAGTGTTCTGCGTTCATTAATAATGGTTTTAATTGTTTTATCAGCAGTGTCAATACACGCCGATATTTGTCGATGTCAGTTACCATACCTACCACTTCAAAACTCCATATGGATGCACATGTTGGCATGAAAATGTGAAGTACAAATGTTGTATCCATTTGCTACTTAAACATATATATACATATATATATATACATACATACACTTACTTACACGGATCATCTCTTACTTACCTACCTATTTACTCACTCCATGGAGCGGAGTCTTCCTTGAGAAGCTAACAAGTTTGTTTCTAGTCAAGAAATTCTATGCACTTTATGGAACCCAAAATTTCATGACCGCATTCACAAGTGCCCGCCACCTGTTCCTACCCTGAGCCAGCTCTATACAGTCTATAACCCCACATTCCACTTCCTGAAGATCTGTCTTAATATTATCCTCCCATCTAAGCCTGGGTCTTCAAAGTGGTCTCTTTCCCTCAGGTTTCCCCACCAAAACCCTGCATACACCTCTCTTAACCCCAATACACGCTACATGCCCCACCATCTCATTCTTCTCGATTTTATCACCCACACAATATTGGGTGAGTAGTACAGATCACTAAACTGCTCATTATGCTGTTTTATCCAATACCCTGTTACCTAGTCCCTTTTAGGCCCAAATAGGCACTTCAACAACCTATTCTCCAACACCCTTAGCTTACGCTTCTCCCTCAATGTGAGCAACCCAGTTTCACACCCATACAAAACAACAGGAAAAATTATAGTTCTGTGTATTTAAAACTTTAATTTTTTGGATAGCAAACTGGAAGAAAAAATATTCTGCACTGGGTGATAGCAAGCATTCCCTGTTTTCAATCTCCTCTTACTTTCTTCCTGAATAGAATTTTGATTTGTTCAGGTTGTTCCCAAATATTTGAACTCTTCCACTATATCAAAGGATCGTTTATCAGTCTTCATATTGTGACTTCATCCCGCATTCTGATCTCGGGACAAGACCATGTACTTAGCGTTATCAGTGTAATGTATATTTAATTAACATTTGGTTTAAAACTTGTAATTTGTAACTTGGAATAGAAATTGTATTTGTTACATACAGGCAGGAAGTGACTGCCATGCACTTTCATTTATTCAGTAAATACCAGTGCCGTTCATCGGACTTAGAGGCATTGTATGGCTGAAAGTGACATGACAGTTCACTAAACTTTCTAGAATAGCCGACATTACACTTTGCCTTCAAATAAACCCATTAGCACGGTAAATTACCTCTTAATACGCATTTAATACGCAATGTCTATGTACATTGTTACTGCAGGTACGTATCCTGAGTTGGTGTAGAATATTATAAGTGAAGGCAGTACACAGTTTGAATGTGAAAATTACAATGCTCTTCAGTCTGCTAATTTTACCAGGTAAGCTGTGCTGATTGTTTTGCAAATTCTGACTAAATTGAGTTGCGTACATTTGGATCGAATTCGGATTTAATTATTCTAAATTCGGGTAATTTGATTTATATTCAGGCAAGCTGACTTTTAGTACTTACAAATTTATTTGGGAGTTTATTTCTTCATTCCTACTGTATATATTGTGAATGTAGTAACTTAGAGTATATAGTAAGACGATTTTATAATATTGTCTTGGAGTTCTTTTTATCAGATAAGTAATCTGATTGGTGGCAGCATAAAACTACCCAGCGAAATGCTATACGACCTTTAACCTGTAGTAAATGTCGATATAATACTTGGTGGAAGTCCAGCCCCATTTTGACATACACTACATCAGCATTTACTTCTGGTCAAATCTCCTTACTAACCACTACCAAAGCTTTTGTGTTTTCCTTTAGAGTTTGTATGATTCTTCCCAGTACATTAACATCATCAATATAAGCCAGAAGGTGGTGTGTACCATTTAATAACAAGCTATCTTGGTTTACCTGAACCCTCTTAATGGGCTACTCTTAAGCAAAGTTGAAAAGCAATGGTGATAGGCACATCTCCTTGTTTCAAACCATTCCTAATAAAGAACATGTCAGACAAATTCTGGTCTACCCAGACCCTGCACTACATTTCGGTCAGAAACTTTTTTAAGCCTTACCAGTTTCATGGGGATACCAAATTCAATGAGAATATTATAAAAGACCTCCCTCCTAACTGAATCATAACCGTTCTTTGAAGTCTATAAAGAGCCGATGCACAGCTTCGCTGTATTCCCATTTTTTTCTCAAGTATTTGATGAATGCAGAATATATGATCATTAGTTGAGCTATTATGTTCAAATACATATTGATCCACAATAATTCCTCTGCATATGGAATTAACTTTGAGAGCAGGATGTTGGTTAAAATTTTGTACGTAGTTGGCAAAAGTGATATGCCCCTATAATTACTACAATCTGTTTTATTGCCCTTTTTATAGATAGGTACAATGATCGACTCCTTCCACTCCTCAGGCAATTCCTCCCTATTCAAAATAGAAATAATAAGTTTACGAATCTCACAGTGAATTGTCTTACCCCTGCTTTAATCAGTTCTACTGGTATTTGATCAACACCTGATGATTTGTGACTTTTTAGCTTTTTATTACCCAACTCAACCTCAAAGGGACTTGGATCAGGCACTAGAGGTTCTGCTGTGTGTATTTCTCTCTGCCCAACATATCATTAACCCCATGTACATCCAATAGCTAGGACAAATATTTCCTCAACCTAGCAAAAGTACTGTGGGAGTATGCAACCAAATCCCCTTTTTCCCCCTTTACTACATTAGTTCTCAGCTGGTAACACTTCTTAAATTTATTGATGCCTGTATACAAACCCCCAGTATTTTTTATCTTACTGTTAGTTTCAAGTTCCTCAATTTTAGCTTTCAGATATACCTTCTTTTTGTTCCTGAAATGTCTGCTGGCTTCATGTCTTACATTGTTCAGAATATCTACACCACTATTGCTTGGATCCTGTACCTACTGCATTTTAGCCTAATTCCTTTGTTCTAAATAACCTAAACATTCTTCATCTCCTGCTTCATTTCGTGCAGACTTTGACTCCCTTTAGCTGAGGTTTTGATATTTTCTTTAATGTTCTCCCAAGTCCTATTTATGTCCTCACAATCACTCAAATTGACCAAAGCTGCAAACCAGTTTAAAATCTCAATCTGGTACTGTTTCCTAACCTCCAGCTCATTTAGCTTCCTGAGATTAAATCTTTCCCCATTAAATTTCTGTGCTGCTTGTTCATTTACTGCCAATCTTTTCTTAATTTTTGCAACCACCAGATGGTGATCAGTATCACAATCAGCTCCCCTGCATTTTCATACATCTATTATACTCAAATCCATCTCCTATCTATGAATCTGGCTGTGATTCTTCCAATTAGGAGACGTCCAGGTCTACTTACTAATGTCTCAGTGCAGGAACATCGTGCTCTTAACAGCCAGATGTTTTGTTATGGCAAAGTTTACTAATCTACCACCTTTACCATTACTATCCTGTTGTAGACTCTCATTCCCAATTGCTGGTTTGAAAATATTCTCTCTCCTCACTTTTGCATTAAATGTTCCTAATGGAATGTTCATATGGTACTAAGCAAAATGATAAAAAAAAAAAACCTGCTCTAAATCCAAATAAAAACTGTCTTTGAATCATCATTTTTCCCCTCACTTGGTGCATGCACATTCAGAAAATTGATATTACACCAGTGACTTCTCACAGCTATAAATGACACCATATCACTAACAAACTCTAGTTTCTTAACTGCTGTGTTGTACAGACATTCCTGTTCCCACTTGATGATTTTCATTTCCTTTTCCATAGAAAAAAACATAATCCCCTGCTCTTTCTGTGCCTCTTTTGTCCCACCTAACCTACTGCATGTCTACTATATCTAATTTATATCTTGCTAATTCCCTGGCTGCTGCTGTCAGTGAACCTATCCTATACAGGCTCCTAATATTGCATGTACAAAATGTCATTTTTTTGTTGCTTAGGTCGTACCAAATTATCATTCGAGGTCCGTGGCAAGTGTTCATGTTTCATAACCAAACCAGTTTTTATGTAGAGGAGTTGACAACATCTCGCCCAACCCCCAAGCTTGAGGACCACCCCTTGTCGGTTGTCCGCGACTGGTTATTCAATATATTCCTAGGTACCTTTCACATTGGGGGGGGGGGAGACCGCAGTGGCACAGTGCTTAAGGTGCTGTAATACAAATTGGAAGGTCGCTGGTTCGATCCCAGCTGGTGTCAGTGGATTTTTCATGGACATAAAATCCTTCCGGTTGCACTATGGCCCTGGGGTCGACTCAACCTCTAACAAAAATGAGTACCAGGAGCATTTCCTGGGGGTAAAGGCGGCCGGTGCCTAGGGCTGACGACCTTACCACCATCCTGTGCCATTGTCATGAAATCTGGGAACCTTAACTTCCTGGAACCTCCTGGGCCTGCAACGTGACTGCTTTACCTTCCACGTTGGAAGCTGTTCCACCATCCGCGACCTGAGGACTTGCCATGCCGTGGTGACTGGGACACACTTATCACTATCATCAAAGCAATTCAGATTCACACTAATTCATTTGTTTAAGAATTATAAGTTTTATCTCAACAGTACATATTTTAATGCTGATATTTAAGGAGATTTTTGTACTATTTTATTGTTTTAACTATGACACGATATATTATTTATCATACTTTAAAGAACGTAAAAGTATTGAGGAATTGCATGTAGCAATAGAATGGTATCCCCAAGGATAGCCAAAAAAGCTGAAACACATGTAAGTGAAATAATAACTGCTTTTGTAATTCAAGAATTTATGTACCTTACTTGTTGAATAATTTATGTTAGAATTGCCACCACAACAAAGAGAGTATTTCCCACTTACTGGCCATAAAAAGGGGGTCATATCAGCAAATGATAGGTTAAAAAAAGAGGACAGAGTAACAATTTTATTCAATAAAAATCCCTCTCGTTTCTATGGTAGCAGTTCTTTCAGCATCATGAGCGTGAAATTCAGAGCAAAATGGTTTTCACCTAGTTCAAGTTGTACAAAATTTACGCGTCCAAGTTTTCAGAGAATTTCCGAAGGTCAGCTGCTAAACTCATGTTCGTTTTAATGGAACACACACACACACACACACTATATATATATATATATATACACACACATACTACTAAATCTCATTTCTTTAAAAAGGAGCCGAGATTTTGGATTTCAGTGCCATTAAAATATGCAAAAAGTTTCAAGACAACACAACTAGTAAAAATCACATGTCTACAAACTTGAAAAGTCCGCTTCGACGATTTTTTTTGGGTGGAAAAAGAGGTCATGATCGGGGTAAAGAGATTGTTTAAAAACCCTTCGTAATGTGCCCATTTTGAACTAATGGGTTACCAGCATTTATACGTACGTTGCGGAACAAACACTTCAGTTTTTTTTCTCTAGTGTGTACACTTTGCGAGGTTATGTTTAAACACATGCTACTTTTTATACTTCAACAGTCAAGGAATAACATAAATCTAAATCGCATTCCTTATTTATCATACTGGATTATTTGCCTGTACCTTCGTCTATTGCGGCATTAACATGTTGCTACCATCACTGCCTTCCTAGGTGTCAACACCGCCAATGATAACGGCAGGAAAGGTTATATGCGACTACGAGATAATGTTAATGTGGAAAGAAATTCGACTGTCGAAGGCGTGCAAGCCGGTGAGGCTATCAGGAAGACGAAATGCGGCGTAATTATACTTTGGTGGTGTTGTGTAAAGTGTTTTTGTTTGTTTTATTTGTAAGTCATGTGTGTTTTGGTGGTATGGAAGAAGAAGAAGGTGTAAAATACGCAAATAGGTGTGAAGGTAAATACATAGTAACTAATCCAATTAAGTGATTGCAGGGATGGTTTCCGAGCAAGGCTGAATGGGATTTGGAAGTCAGATGACAGCTTTTCCACGGAATATGTGGTACGCCACAAAATTATGGTCGGCCATTCGACGTCACATGGACACGCAAAGTGTGGTTTTCAAACTTATTTTCGGATTCCGTTGTAATTTGGTGAACTTTAGACTTAGTGGATGCAAGTAGAATTGCCATATTTTAGCTCTTATGCGTGTAGTTTCAAGCATTCAACACTAAAGCAAGAAATGTTGGGGAAGAGAGACTGAGCAGCTTGTAATAATGACTAAGTCTGGTCACATTTCAGACAGTGGGCTCATTTTTTACTCCTTTTAAAGCCAGTGAAATTGTGGTTGTAATGGGATGCGACATTCTCAGTTTTAATAAAGTGCGGTTTCAGGGTCACCGAGATGATTGTGACCTTGAATTGTGGTAGATGTGGTACTTTAAATCTTTTTAAACATTGTATTTTATGTATCGTTTATATAGTAGCATTGCACCAAATATCAAGGTGGGACTCCATTGGCATTTGGAGTTATAAACTATAAGATCCCATAAGCTACAGTTAGGGTTGGGTGCATGCTGCTATCAAGTCTTAAAATATGTTGGAATTGGGATTTAGTTTGAACTGAAATGTACCAGTAATTCCTCATTTATCACAGCAGTTTTGCTTCAGGCTATGTGCGGCTAACATGTGTTCAGGTTTATTGTAAAAATGCCAATAAGCTTTTGTAGTAATTAGAAGATTATACTTGTTATAGATCTGAACAACGTAGTCAGTTATTTCAGTTTGTACGGAATCTCAAAGGAATTTATGTTTGTTGTAATCCTTTTGAAGATGTGTGATGTAGGACATACAAGAAAGATTTGAATTGGCGAAGAACATAGTTGTGATGGCATCATTGTTAACTTATTGGAGTATAGAAAAACAGTTATACAGACCATTATGTGAAAAAAGAACTGCTGCTGTATATAACAATACAGGAATATAATAACAAAACTATATTGCGTACACAAAATTTTGACTCAAGAACTGTAATTCTTCCAAGAATATGTGTCCTCCGATGAAGGGAGTACACAAGACAAATACCCAATTGATGAAGTGCAATATACCATACTCATATCATAGAGTTTAGACAGCATCCTCTATTAACAGTCAAATTGCTGCAAGAATTTTAGTATATGAACTTATGGAACATTTTTAAAAAGTATTTTTAAAGTATGTTTTATTATTTTTTAATAGCTGGTTATTTTAATTATTCATTTTAATTATTATGTAAAATTTCCAAGGCACTTTGGATCCCAGTGTGTGGTATGAAGAATGATGACAATAAAGGTTATAGTTGTGCCAGTGGGAAAGTTTCCTGTACTTGTGTATTGTTTATTTAAAAGCTAAGACTCTTGTGAAAGAATGGGTATTGTGTCTTCACCACATCCAAATCACAAAAAACTTTACCTAGAGCTGTAGCAGATGGTGTCAAAGCATTTTACTGTAGTGATGAGGTCAGCAGAGTAAGGTCAGATAAATATGTGAATGGTAAGAACAGTGGAACTCTAAGTCATCCATAAAAGATACTCCTTTTTTTACTAGTACGCCCATTTTTAAGTCAACTGTTCATGATATTAAGGTGGACTTTTCAAAATTTGCTACCCCTGCACCCTAAAAGCTGCATCCTGGCTGAAGCATGTGGAACACAACACACATATGTTTACAACACATCAGAATGTGGAATTGATGTTGGAAGCTTTTAAACTATCACATTTAGCCACAGATTCTGATACCCATCTCTGCAGTTACCATCAGTGTCTGTGAGTTATATTCTTCAATCCTATGCAACACTGCTCTATAATGAATTCAAGGAATTGCCCCCTCAAAGTGAAAGACATTCTAGAAAAATGTTTTCAAAGAAATAGCTGCTGAAACTTTTACTTGCACAGAGTGATTGCTGACAAAAGGATCAACCTTTAGAGGCATCATAAAAACCATTGAAGAATTTCTTGACACTTGCAAGAATGATCACCCTTGATCACACACAACATTTCTTCATGGCTTCACAGCAGCACCATCTTCTTAGCAAATTGAAACCCATTATCAGGCCAAGTGAGTGAGTTAAATGTTTATGATTTAGCTGGGAATTGTTTAAGTCTTTGGAGGACGGAACCGAAGAGTATTACTGGAATAATGCTGAGGCAGCAGTTCACCCCATTTACTTTAATGAGAGCATTTCTGTTACTGTTGTGCATGAAAATTTAACATTTATTTGAGACTTCCTGGAATGTAATGCTGTTGTAGTTATCTTTAAAACATATGGACTCATGAAGAATGCCACTTTGTGGGAAGTGCTTGTGATGGTCTTGGTGGACATCTTAAAAAACGTTTAGCATGAGCTAGTTTGCACTGAACTTGTTCAGACCAAGTTTTGACTCCATGAGAGTTTTGTAACAGGGCACATTGAAATCTAACAAACATATCTGTTTGTTACATAACGGAAGAACAGTACAAAGGGGGAGGAAGCTTATTAGATAGATTTTTAACTGCTAGCCCAGTCAGTGAAACCCAGAAACTGCACACCTTTCTGTCAGGAATGATGTTTCGAGCAGAAATGTTGTATACCCTGTCAGTCTGCTGATTGCATCATGATATCTGACTTGAAACACAGTAGGCATGTGAAACACATCACTGGATTTGTTATGTGTGTGGTGGTTAAAATGTCTTTTGTCTGTGGGTAAGAACGTGAACAACAAGCATATTACTTTTCATCATGGCTATCGTCCATAACTACCTTTCATTCATTCTGTATGCTCAGAAATCCTAAATATTCCTCACATAGCAATTCTAATGACAGTGGACCCAGCAACTGCTGGAGGTTGTGTATGATGAACTTCACCAGTAAATCATGAAGTATGAGCAGTTAAATGAACTGTGATCAGATAATAAGCCAAAGGAAGGACTTGTATGTACATGCAGGTCTCACTTTTGTGATATGTTTTTGCATGATTTTGCTTCAACATGACTTAAAAATTTACAACACTTTTCAAATTTACTTGATAATTTTCAGTTTAATGTGATTTGGATAGATGATCCATGGCTGCACTTATATTCTGTAGGAGGCTAGTAGAAAGTGACGTCACTGTCACACCATCAGTTATGTTTATGGATTGATTATGTTGGTGATATAATCATGCAGTTATGTAGTTTACTCTTCTACAGCATCAGCTTTCCTTTCTAACATGAGTGACGAACATAACTCTGCATCACGTGGTGCAATCCAAGTGAAGAACTGGTGAAAGACAACCAGTGTTGAGGAGAAATTAAACATAATAGACTGACTTGAAAAATGTGAACATGTTGTTGACATATGCCATAATGTTAGACTTCCTCACACTTGTGTACATGCAGTTTGTGATAATGCTGCTACAATTAAAGGTGCTAAACCATGAAATAAAGTGTTTGTTCGTGAAGCGAGACTATCCCAGTCGTATCAAAATAAACCATATGAAATACCATGAATGTGAGTCTTACATTTTTATTGCATTTGAAATAAATACATTGTACAGAATGTATGTATATTGTATAGAAGTGTGTGTGTATGTGTGT
>Ga0123352_10006544_pt1 | contig 17839 bp, 21 predicted proteins | sample TergutLab28metaG_FD_89700 | JGI IMG/M metagenome (GOLD analysis project Ga0123352, IMG submission 89700) | Labiotermes labralis P1 segment gut microbial communities from Petit-Saut dam, French Guiana - Lab288 P1 | ecosystem: Host-associated > Arthropoda: Insects > Digestive system > Gut ... | reverse complement strand
TACCTACGCTTAACCGACCAATACATACCAAACAACTCGCACAAACCAGTCCCGATCAGGCCACGTTGAAGGGAAGTAGCTGTACCAGTATGTGAGTACTTTATTAACTAACTCCATCCATTGCATCTTCCTATTATGCTTTTAACTATTCATTTTTATTATCCAAAGAGTTTTTAACTTATAAACCTCTACGATATAAAAACCTAGAGTTTTGTAAATACGTCAATGTACCACCACACATTGCTATCAGAAGTTAACAAGTCAACAACACACACTGTTAGTTCATTCCAGTTAATCCTTGTATTTAACAGTATTACCTGTACCAGAGGTTGCGGTTACAGTTTTTAGTACTCCTGATGATGGGTGCTGTGACACCTGAAACATGTAGAGTGACCTTGCAGTAAATAAATATCTGCATACTGTTGCATCTGGTTGGATTTTTATTAACAGTGTATCTGTAGTCTTGGTTTTGTGGACAGTAAAACCATGCAGACTTTCCTTCTTGCTATCAAAAATTCAAGCAGCACACAACAGAAACTTGCATGCTGTATGCAATACAACATTTAGACCATTTGAGTCACATTCTGACTGCAAATAGTGATCTTACCCACATAACTGTGCAACACAATACAAAATTATCCAAAGGATAAAACCAATTTTCTTGTACCTAGGGATGCCAGTCTTCTCTCAAGAATCTGTAACTGAGTTTCTATCATTTCTTTAGGACATGTCATCAGGGAGTGAAAGCATTTCTTCAGTGCTTGATGCATTGTTGCTTCTTCAGTCATTAGCAGCTCATTAACTGCTTCCTCTCCAATGACTGTTCTCAATTCTGGCACCACTGGAACAGAACAACATCTTTTCATATCCTGGGTGCAACTTTTGTTCAAAAAGATTGTATCTCACTGACTGCTTTACCTTCCAAAAAATATTTTATTTCTGCAATAAGTCTGAAGCCACACAAAGCTTCAAAACAAGTCAGTGCAATGGCAAGTTCTGGCTTGTGGTTTGGATCCTTGTAAATATCTGGATGTTCATGGTGTAGTTGCTCAGCGAGTGTCTGATAACAAAATTTGATGATTTCATGAGATGACATGGTAATAAAACCAACATATTTTTAATATAAAGAACTCTCAGAATACAGTGAAGTCTAAATATTTTTCAGTTACATCAGCATGACACGACTCGTGGATATGCACAGTAAATGCTGTGAATAGCAGTTTCACTCTCCAGATGGTTTAAAACAGAACGTATATTCTAAGTAACTGCAAGCCCAAACATTACACAAAAGTGTATGAAAACGGATTCCCATGGCATTATTCAGATCATGGTGTTATGGAATGTGAGACTCTGAAATTGGTAGATAGTTGCTAGCATTTCAGGAAAACCTGGTGCTTCTATCTTCTAAGACAGAGACAGGTGGATGAAGGTATCAGGTTCCTCCTACACTGACATCTATGTATCAGACTATGAGGTTTCATGTCCAAGAAAACTGCAGCCTAAATTATACAAAATGTCTTATAAAAGGGTTGTGATTTTCAAACAAAGTATGAACTGTTTTACAGCATTCATTTTCAATTCTTTACCATCAAAGCTCTTCAAGCTCTTTAACCCACCCACCCCCTTGTGCTACAGATACCACAGTCCTTTTATCTGCAAGTAAGGCAGCAGACCACTGACCTCCAAATATTGATCAGAAAGTGGAGTTATACCTACATGTTGAAGCCATCTGACACTTGGCCCTTCTGTAGAGGAACTGAGTACTGAAAAGATAAAAATATCTATGCCCCCTATTTTAATTAAGATTTTTATGGGAAAAGGAACCAGTGTTTGGAACGTGCTGCACATGAGATGCAATTGCAGTGCACTGTAGGGTAACCCTCTTAAGTATAAAACACATCTAAATAATATTTCAAACACACTGCATCTTCATTACAGAGTGTGAGAATTGTACGAAAACACATACGCATGGCATGGGCATACAACTTAAAGGCTTTAAAAGTTAAAAAAGCAGGTGGTGTGCTTTGACGGTGCAATTGAAGTTTCTTTTACTGATAATGCTGACATACTTCGCTGTGACATGATGAAAAATACCTTGTCTGGGTGAGCCTGAATTGATAAAGCTTGATTGACAGACAGCACTTTGAACAGAAATGGAAGCTGCAATCCAAATTTTTCTTTGGCTTTGGCGCCAAGACTTTCAGGATGGGCATGAATCCAGTCAACAAGTTGCTGGTTGGAACTTTTCAGAACTGAAGGTCCATTTGGATGTGTTCCCATCCACAGTTCTGCATAAGGCACGGCATCATCAATCACAAAGTCTGGATTTCCACTGCTGTTGAGCAAAGCCACTTCACTGCTCTGTCCATATTTGCCCCAGGCATACTGCTGCATAGTGCATTTGAGTTCCATGATATGTGCACATGAAAGACCTGGCAGCAAGTGACATGAACTAAGAAACAAACTAGAATTGATGTTGGAAAAACATGGCATCCCCATTATACACCCATTTCATAACTGTTCAAGCACTGCACAAAAATATTTTTAAAAATGCATGCTGAACAAATATAAAAATCATAAAAAAAACTCCACATTAGTATTTTATGCTGTAAAATGTGTATTGTTGGTTCCTTCCATTAAATTGGATGAATGGCAAAACAAAACGTGGAATTTCTCACTTCGAAGTGGTGAAAGGAAAGGTAATTTAAAACTGCATGCTGAACAAAGATAAAAATAGTATAGATAAAAATAGTATAAGTATTACATTACTATTTAAAGGTGTAAAATACGTATTATTGGTTCCTTCAATTAAATTGGATGAATGACGAAACAGAATCTGGTATTTCTCACTCAATGGGGAGAAAGGAAAGGAATCCGGTAAAAAGTACACTAGAATTAAAATACGTCAAAACTTGATGGAACATGACATAATGAGTGGTGGCTTTCGTTCTATGTTCGCGACACTATGTAAGATCAATATTCAGAAGGAACGGAGTTCACACCCGGTGGCACGCTATCCTAACTGAGGAATGACAGAACAGAAGTGACTGAATTGATTTACTTCAAGACAAACTACTACCACAGAAATGAAAACGCTCTACACGAGACCCACCTTACCAAAAACAGCACTCTGTTACCCGTAAGGTTTCACCTAAGCAGGAGGCGTTAATGACACCACGTAATTACTCCCCTTGCCACGTCTCAATCTATCGCGTTCGCAAGCACACAATTGACGCTATAGCAACGCCGGGAACAGTTACGGAGATGAAATATTGCCGTGCGGCATTTAGAACCCTGGTCTCAAGATAACAGGCAGCGAAGACTGCATTATATCAGTGACTATATCCGACGTAGCGTAGGCAGGGAGGTGAGACGTAAGGGAAATGACGCAATAGCAGACGACACGTACCTAACGTAGGAGATGATGGGAGGGTGCGAACCACAGTCGTATGATCACATGGCGGAGGCACAGGAACGCGGCACATCACACAGGGTCAAGTCGATGTTAGCGACGAGGTGAAAGAATTGCAGAAACGTTGGAACCGATTTTTTCCGAGCAACCCTTCATGAGATTACTCTGCTGGAACCAGGAGCCGTGCTTTATGGACCTCGACTCCGGAGCAACCTTCTTTCGAAATTGCCACCTAAATCTTTCAGGAATACTAGTTTCTGCAGACCACGTAATGTCTCGACCACAGGTGTAGCACTGCACCTTACTTCGAATCAGGCCCACGTACTTAAGAAACTGCATAGCGAAGCCATGATCGCAGAAAAGGTACGCGAGAAAATCCATGTTCCAGCAGCATCCGACGTCCATACGAAGACCTCGGAACGCACGGCATCTCCTGCAGGCATTTCTCGTAATCGTAAACGATTTCACGGAGTTTTTGCACCATTTTCCCTTGAAAGGAGAGGAAGGCAACCGCACACAACGAATTGCAATTATAGGAATAGCTTAAAACCTAACCTAACCTTTGTCCGTCTCGAAAAGAGATACTACGCCACGACCGCAGCGACACACGTGTTGGGCAGCGGCTTCTAGAGTCCGGGATTCTAAACCGTATCGGACTACGAGTGAACTACAGACCCCACAATTTCCACACCCATTTTTCCTCACACAATGAGTAGGAACCGTTTTGAATCCATTTGGCAGGCCTGGCATTTTAGTGATAACAGGCAGCAAACACAGGATTCAGGGCGGCTATTCAAAATTTGTCCAGTGTATGAATATTTTATACAGAAATTTAGGTCAGTATACAGCCCATAACAAGAGCTGTCACATAATGGGGTCACCTGAAATTTAGGACATACAATCCAGGGAAAATAACAAAATATGTAGTGCTGGTGAGAATGGTGTGTGAGGCAACATGGAGATATACTCAGCTGAGGGAAAGATGTTGGTGGACACAATGTTATCACTTTTAGACAGAAACTTAGGCCAAAATTATCACATCTATCAAGACAATTTTTATAACTGTGAGATTAGCTCAAACATTACTAGACAGAAACGTGAGAGACTGCAGCACTATGAGGGCTAACAGGGGCATTCCACGTAACCTAGAAGAGGAAGGCAAGTGCTTGAAAAAAGGGCAGTCAGCATTCTGGAGAAAAGGTGACATAATGGTGAAAATGTGGAAGGACAAAAGACTTGTGTGAGTGATAAGTACAATCCATGAGGCAACAATTGTAAACACAGGGCAGAAAGACAGGAAAACAAACATGGAAATAAAGAAACCTTATGCTGTTGCCCAGTACAATAAATTCATGAAGGGCTTTGATAGGGCAGACCAGTACCTCAGTTATTACTCAGTTCTGAGGAAAACTGTAAAATGGTAAAAAAAAGTGGTACTGTATCTGCTAAACTGTGCTCTCTTCAACACATTTTTTGTGTACAGGACACTAAATATAAACAAAAAAGTAAAATACAACTTCCTGCACTAGGTAGGAAGGTCCTGGACATCAGAAGTCCAGAATCAAAGTGAGTCCAATTGTGATGACCTCCAATTTCCAGAGAAGCAAACTACACCAAGGGGGCCTAAACAGAACCCACCAGGCAGACTCTCCGGTGATTTCAGAATACACAAACTTGAAAAAATTGTTGGTGGAGGGGAGGGAAAGAAGAAGTATCCTGCAAGACAGTGTATTGTGTGTGCTGCACATAAGAAGTGAAGTGAAACTAGATACATGAGTAAATTCTGTGTTGTTCCACTTCACAAAGGGTCTTGTTTTGAGAAATGCCATTCAGTGATGAACTACTAGACTATCCACATGCAGCTTCTGCAGTCAGGAGCGTAATCTACATTGTCAAACCATAAGTAAGAATGTGTTATGGGGTTGATCATTCAAAGCATTTAAAATGTCCGGGAACTGAGGGTATTTAATTGAAAGACCATCTGATTGGCAAGATGTTAAACAAATTAAAATTCTAGATCCTGCTTATGACCCTTAATTTCTTCAAATCCTTCCAACAAATAGCAAATATTATATACCAGTAACTACAAAAACTACAGACCTGTTTTAAGTCTCTGTGCAAGACAAAACAAAATCCCTTTAACTTTCGACCCCATATATATGTATGTATGTATGTATATATATATATACATATATATACACACATATATATATATATACACACACATACACACCACTTGCATTTTTACCTCTACTCCACCTCTGGGCCTTCACGACCTGTTCTAGGGTGAACTTTACCTTTTAAAAAAACTAAAGCCCAAAACCTAATATTCCCAAATTCAAATCAAGGTGTTCATTGTTCTTACACGGTACTTAATATGCAACCACACACTGCAGTTTCTGAAAACACCTTTGAACCATGAAGTTAGAATTTCAATCACACAAAAGCAAATTGTGTTAACAATTAAGTGACACTTCTACGTGCAACAAAAATTACATGTAGGTACTGGACAACTTGCATAAATTTCTAAACACAGCATCATATATAATATTCTTTTATTTAATCTTATTTGTGACGACTAAAAAGAATTACATTATCAGTGTAATACAAATATAAGGATTTAAAAAATAATGCTAAAATTAACAACTGTATTTCTCAGCATTCAATACGGACCCCTGTTTAGGCAGGAGGAATAAAAAAATATTTTTTACACAATGAGTCCCTTTCTTGCCTTCACTGGCAAACAAAATTTATTATCTGCTACTAAATTATAATAAAATTATATAAGCATTTATTAAAAAAATAAATAATACTGCTTTATGCAATAAACAAAAAAATTAAATAAAGGTACGTACATTCCATTTTCACCATCAGATCCCTGTACAGATGATGCACTGTGACTTTCAGGACCATTTTGAAGGAAAGTGAAGGTGGTAAAACCAAACAAGTAACTCATAATTTTTGAGTTAATACTCATGGGAATGCAACCATCATGTACAATGGGGGATACCATATGGTTATCTGTTATCACAACTTAAAAATCACATACAGTGTTTCTGTACTTCGAATTTTCTTGGGCCCTCTACCATATTTGCCCATATATAGATGACTCCACCTTCACCAATTCCATTTTCAGGAAACTATCTATACAAAAACTGTCTTAAGTTTGTATGCAATTATAAAGCAACCCACAAATCCATAGAAAGATAAATTAGGAAAAAATGCTCATCTTGTATCTGGGTAAATATGGTATCTAGAAGTCAACATGGATGGATAATCAACAACAGAATTCTATACAAACAATGCAACACACTTCAAGAAGTAATTACAACAACTTAACTGCTCTATAATTAGTTGACCTGCAATTCTCTATCCCATTTTCCATAGCAATGTTGAGTTATATATGGCTCAAGAAGTTTGTGATGTGGTAGAACTGGATCGTGCTGGTTCTACGGACAAGACTTGAAAAATATATCATCATCTAGGCACTAAAATCACTTGCGTGTAATAAAAATCCACTTACTGGTGAAAAATTTTCATGCTGATGTACTATTTGGGACGATAAACTGAAAGCAATACTTGGATACGTACAAATGTGAAATTCAATACTGCAGTGAAAAAACTAAGCAATCGTGTTCTTGGGTGCAGCCATGTTCATTTTGCCACACCACCAGCTGCTGACATCATCTTTTTGAATTCTGAATTTGGATTAGACATGAGGTTGGCAGGAGTGTCCAATTCTAATACCTGAAACATGAAAAAAGTAATGTACCAGAATTTGCCTTCAGTTATGCAAAAACACAAAAATGTCAGGGAAGTCACTCTCTGGAGGGAACATTCAACCCCACAAATAAACATGACACCTAACCCTTTAACTGTGATACTCAGTAAGCGAGACTTTGAATGGAATTTTGACCAGGCAGAACTGTTGCTAAAGGATTCAACATAACTGGAGGGTTGAACATTAATGGATTCTAATAATGGTGTATTTTAATAGACATGATGGTGGACAGTGTTCAAAACACCAGTCACATCTGCTTAAGGTGATGGGGTCTTAACAAAGAGGTCACGTTATGTACCGTCTGTCACCTGCCTGGAACTTTGCACTGCAGATTAAGATCATAATCTTCAGAAAAATGACACTGCATAATCAGGCAGACTTGTACAGCTGATTCCATCTTTGGGGCAAAAGAGAAGTTCCTCTGAAATGCTGGTTTCCATCTACCAGACTTAAATGATGGCACATTCCCAGAGATTCATTGCTGTGGGGAACTACAGATGTCACATGTTGCAGGGACCTTCCAAACGAAAATGCAGACATTTGCTGCTAAAGTAAAAACATGTCCTAAACACCGTACACACCACGTATAATACAGAACCCAGATCTGTTGCTCTGTTTCCCCTACATTTCCCCATCTCCCTACCTGCAGAGCTGAGTTCCAAAGTGAAAAAAATCATACCTGGCCCTTCTTCATGACTAGAATTTTGTCACATGTAGTAACAGATGACAGTCTGTGTGCAATTGTTAAAATTGTGCAATGCTTGAATTCCTTTTGGACTGTACTCTGAACAGCTACTTCTGTTTCGGGATCAACAGATGCTGTCGCTTCATCCAAAATAAGAATCTGTAAGACACAGTAACATCAGCAGATAGAGAAAAATAGGGAGTTATGCTGTGAGCAGTAAAAAAAATTCACACTACAGACAGCACAAAATTTATTTCCCTGCAGTCCAATTTATAATCCAAACTGCCTCAAACTTGGAAATGTTGTCTGGAATAAGACATGTAATAGGAACCAGTGGTGGGGTTATTTTGAGTATGTTTGAATCTTTGGGCTCTGTGACAATCAGGGAATTTCTTGACCAGCTCAAAAAGGACTCAACTCTTATAGAGTTAGTTACGATGCTGATTTTAACAACATTAATATCTAACCTTGCTGTTCCTAAGCAATGCTCTTGCCAGACACAGCAGTTGGCGCTCCCCAACGGATAAGTTTTCTCCTCCCTGACCAACATCAGCCAGGAGCTGCCCACTCAGGCTTGAAACTCTGCTGTGTAGCTTCGTCTTTTCTAGAGCTTCCCATATGGTTTTATCACTACAGGACTCAAATGGATCTAGGTTGAACCTATAACATGTATGAAATCTCTTATTTCTGTAGTAAAATTCTCTCATGCATAGAATGTGCCAGAATCACTTCTGCCCACCTTTGGTAAGATAATGCCATCTATTTTTGAGAATGGACACTAGAACAAAATGTGCAGACATGACATACTGCTTCACACAAGCCCACAAGTATGACTATCACCATACACTTCCACACTACCCCCACCACATCTGCTGTACTTCACTTAGGCAAACCTCCTCTACCAGTAGGTGTAGAAGGTTCTCCATACACAAATTCCTGATTTGTCACGGAGTATGGAAAAGAAAGGCATGCAGACAAATGTACATAGGACCTTGCCAAATTCAAACACAACAGCTCTGGAATAGAACTGTGGCAGTTTACCTCCAAAGTATCAGATCCCCACAGATGTTTAACATAAACATGCAGCATTAAAATGGATTTTATGATCCAGAACAATCCAATCCAGTTAAGTCACTACCTTAAGGGTTGGATAATCAAGGTTCATTTCTTGGCTGGGACACAGACCCTTCTACATCATCAATGTGTTTAGACTGACTCTGGTGGCCAACCAGCCTCCCATCTAACAAGCAGTGGGTAAAGAAACTGGTGTGTGATGTCCCCACCATTTAGTGCTTAGTTTAATATATGTACTGTAAGTTACTTTTTGCTGCTGTGGCCTATATGAATAGGAACATTCTTACCCTTTCATTTAAAGCGAAATATGATGAGAGGATGGCATGATTATGGAATTGGCTACAATCAGGGTGCCACCAAATTTTATGCTCTGGGTGGGTCCTGCTATTTGTCATAAAATATGCAAAGTACTTTCTCCAAATATGCAAAATAAAGGTATTTCAGAAATGTGAAAATACGGCAATAATACAATACATTTGCTTTATTTTTTTAATTTCATGGCCCATACTTAACAAAAATACAAAATCCTAATTAATCTATGGACAGACAGACAGGGCAAAGCTAAAAGATGCATTCTGCAACAGTGAAGGCTAGTCCCACCATACTCATGTGCTGATAAGTTCTTCGCCCGACCTACTTCCCAATGTCATAGGAAGGAATCGATAGTGTCGTTGGAAAGAGGGGTCTGTTCACGTGCCAAATTGCAAGTCTTTTCTTGTTAGAGGCTGAAAGGAAGCATGTCAGGCAACGTGAGCAATTTCAACAACATGGAGACGCGAGCTGTCATCAAATTTTTTTCCTGCAAGGCAAGGCGCCAAAGGAAATTCATGCCAATCTGATAGAAACATTAGGGGAACATGCACCATCAAAAACTGGGTAGCCCAGTTTAAACGTGGTGATTTTTCCACCTGTGATGCACTTCATCCTGGATGACCCAAAACAGTGACCACCCCGGAGATTATCGATCAAATTCACAAGCTAATCTTGGAAGATTGCCGGATTTCATCTAAATCAATAGCTGAGCAACTGGGCATCTCATGTGAGCGGGTTGGGTCCATCATTCATGAAGATTTGGACATGCGGAAGCTCTCTGCGAAGTGGGTCTTGTAATACCTGAACGCAGATCAAAAATGTCAACAGTGCCAGTCATCTGAGCAACTTTTGAAATTTTTTCGGCATGATCCAAATGATATCCTGTTGCGAATGGTGACCATGGATGAAACCTGGTTATATCACTATGACCCAGCGACAGAGCAACAATCAATGGAGTGGCGGCATACAGCCTCACCCCGCCCCAAAAAATTCCAAGTGCAAAAATCCGCTGGAAAAGTTCTTGCCTCAATTTTTTGGGATCAAGATGGCATCCTCCTCATTGAGTATCTTCCAAAGGGCCAAACTATCAGTGCAGAGTATTACTCATCTCTGCTGGTGCATTTAATGACATTTTGAAGGAAAAGTGCTGCGGAAGGTCACCAAGGGGTCTTGTTCTTGCACGACAATGCCCTGGCTCACCGGACACTTGCAACCCACAAGAAAATGACCTACCTGGACTTCCAGTGTCTTGATCGCCCACCTTATTCTCCGGATCTGGCCCCATCAGACTACCACCCGTTCCCTGGACTGAAAAAACAATTGAAAGGTTGCCATTTTTTGTCCGACGCAGAGGTCACTGCTGCTGTGAAGACCTGGTTGGATGGACAACCTTCTGAATTTTTTTTGAGTGGCTTGCAAAAGTTAGAGCAAAGGGCTAAGAAGTGTATTGAGCTTCATGGGGAGTATGTTGAATAAATCCCGAGTTTGGTCGCTGTAGCTTGTTTCTTCCTGGTCGGGGTAAGGGCTTATCACCACCCCTTTGTATATGAATTCTCCTGTTTTGGTGCCTGGATTAAAATTTCCCTACTACTGTTTCTGCATTAGTATTCATAATGCCAAACCTCGGTGCCAGTAATGTTATTACCATGCCCAAACTAATGTTGCCCACCTGATTGTGCCAGCAAACAGAACAGGATCTTGAGGTATGACAGAAAGCCTGGTACGTAGCTGTTCCAAGCTGACATCTGTTATATCTGTGCCATCTATCTTGATACTACCTGAAGACAGCTCTACTAAGCGAAGGAGTGCCATTACTAGTGAACTCTTACCAGATCCGGTTCGTCCCACCACACCTGCAAGAAATCCGAAATGTTAATCTCATACCACTACTTATAAAAGTAGCTAAAAAGTGTGCCCAGTTCAGAGTAGCCTACACATTTTTCCAAATGCATCCCTTCTGATTTTACATATTTTACAAGTTTACCAACTGCCGGTCCAAAGACAAAAGTCACTTGTCTTTCCAATCACTCAATGTGTAACCTCACTCACACAAACCTTATAATCTCCAACATAAGGTGAACTGCTTGACCTCTGAACAATCTCCTGTATTAACCTACTGGTTACTGTAACACCCAACATACTATTTGCATAACAAATGTACACATTGAATCACTGATGTTAAGACTACAGTCTTTTTGCCACATGATGCTATGTACATTTGTAGTTTATTAGTAATGAACATAGTGTTGGCCCTCCACTAAACAAGTACCACACTATAAAGACACATGACAAATCAATGTATAATATTCTTAACTTCTACACTAGATGGCAGTGAGTGGTGAGATCCATGCTCTGACAACTTTACCCATTGACAAAAATGCTGCATTGGCCCCAGAGTAGGGCTGAATACTCTGGGAGAAAAACCTCCTGCCTGTACCAGAAACCAAACCACGATCCCTCGGTTGTCCACCCTGTAGCCTAGTCATTATATCAACTGAGCTACCTTGGCTCCCTGTAATTCACTAGCATCAAATGGTTTGACACCAGTTAATAACAAATCTCAAAAGTTGTGAAAGGAGGTGGTCACTGCTTAGCTTACAGTTCTATTCCAGAATTTTCTATGAGAAACTCTGGATAACCACTAAAAACCTCATTCAGGACTGTTGATTTCCCAGCCCATATTTTGAACCAGAAACCTCCCAAATACAAGCCAAAAGTATTATCACTGCAGCCAACTTGAGATGGTGATGCCATGTTATATAAGAAGATAACCCATCTTTAGGGTAGAAGTGTTGGTACCTGTCTCTCAGACCGCCACACTATTCCTGGTGTAATTTCCCATGAGACCTCAATTTAAAGTTTAGGGCTGTAAAAACCTCAGACCTCATACAATACTATTACCCTGTCAATGAAACTTAAATTATTACAAACAATTACTACCACATTTACTCAAGTACAATGCAAGAATTGCCCTCTAATTGCACACAAGTATCGTCTTAAAACTGACTACCATGAAGGGTGGGGGAGAGGCACAGCTTATATTTGAGTAAATATGGTGTTTGAATATTGAATTTGCAACTATGTATTCTCTTCAGCACAATAAATAACCACCAACCACAAGCTTTTATACACTGTGCAGACAAATATTACCTGTATTCAGTAAGAAGGGTTGGAAGCAATTTATACTGACTTAAGAGATCCGTAACAAACACCAAATGTACAGTGTTGCAAATCTATTCACACTACTTGAATGTCAGAAAATATTTATTGAGTTTGTTACATATTTATGATATGGACAGATGTTCTGACTAAAAGAGAAAACTTATGAATTTTAATGAGATGTGATGTTTGAGGTTTTTACAGCAATGACTACGGTAATACCTGTCTTATGGGAAGTGAAACAGTGTAGGCAGGTCAACAGGTATTTATGTTTCAAAGGTACAAGGGTGAAAGATGAAGGCAGTAGGTTCCTCTGTAATGGTTCTCATGTACCATCTACACAGAGTCACACCCCATAAGACTGCCATCTTCATAAACAAGATTATTGCTTTCGATACTGTCCACTGTATGGGCATTTCCACACAAATTCCAGTAACTAAATCTGCTTCCATAATCGGGCATAATGGTTCCTACTCTTGCACCTACAGAAAGCTAGTGCCAGTCACTAGTCAAGCAAACTAGACTCGGGTACTGAAACATGGTGCCTGAAAACCCAAAGAAAATGGTTAATGTCCTAAATAATAGTCATATTTCGGGCAACACATTATCAGAAACATTCAGACTTGGTGTAGTTTCAGTACTTCACTGCAGTGACAACCTCCAATCTTGGGCAGACGCAGCTTCCTGGTTATAAAACTAACTGTAGGCGAAGAGCATTTCATGTCACTCTGAAGCATCTGTATTATACATATATAGACCTTACTCTGACATTTGTAATGAGTAGTTACTCTACCTAACAACATGTAATCTCAAGCTGTCACAGTGACTGAATTCAGTAAGACCTGGAGTTTAATCCCTGTTCACCCGCCTGATGTGGCTGCTCATTTAGGACAGGATTATTGTACTGTACCTAGAGTCTGTCCTGGCTCAATACTAAATGTCACGCCCTTCAATACTTCTGGGAGTCCCTTCCTGTACCGTAGAGAGACATTTCTAAACCTGATGCCTCCTTTGCTTGGCCAGTCGGACAGTGGTTTTGACAGAGCCCTGTGTTTCCCTTCACATTCCAGGCTCTACAAACAAGTCAGACATTCAATTACAGAGACTCTCATTTCATATGTTGCTTAACCTTCATTTGATAAAGTCCAAAAAAGGGCAAGGTGGTGCTGTGATAAGGCTCTAGACTTGCATACACAAGGTGCCAAGTTTGAATCTCAGCTGGGACACTGGATGTCTTGACTAAGGATTTGGGTAGTTCTTCTTGATCCTTACTTGCAAATTCCAGAGTAGGACCTCAAACAGGCCATGACTGCTTCTGTACAAATCCCTACCAAGTCTTCATTCATCTATAATCCCACCTTTCAACATTATACATTCTGCAAAATGCCAAACATGCCAGTAGTGTATTTCTGTCAGCAGCTGCACATGCAGTAACAATGCACAATATTTTAAATTTTATTCAATTGTGATACAACAATAATGATTCAGGTGTTTTGGCATGTGACAAAGTGTTGTTGAGTTCCTAACATTTCAAAGTAACATGGTGTCTTAAACTCCCAATGTCAAATATTCTCCTTGGACTCCTTGACCTTAGAATATGCAGATGTTCGGCACCACACACCCAGTGACAAAGCATCACAGCCCACAACTCAATCCTCAGACACACTGCTGTGGGACCTAAAATCTTTCATACACCAATGAAAACTACATATTTATCAAGGATCTAATACCACACAAGATTTAAATAAATTAATTAAAAAAAAAAAACTAACTAACTAACTTTCCTGATAGACCATATATATTGCATGTGGTAATGGGTCCAGCCACATGATGGAATATTCTGAGGCCCTTAATAAGCATATTTACTGTGGGCTCACCTTCATTCTGAGTTAGAAACTTAACTTCTGCATTGAATTCCATGCTATTACGCTAAATCAGTTCCATACTATAATCATCAAAGAACAACTAAAGTATTAACCTCAGGTTGAAAATATGCTGAGGTTTGGAAAATGTCTCTGCTGTCAATGATATATTGTTTGTGTTCTGACGGTTACATAGTTGAATGCAAAACTTGATGTAACAAAATAATACTAAAACTGAAAAACTAAGACTTTCAGCTCCAATTTGGGCGCTTGTTACACTGGTGTCTGTTAAAGCAGATACAATGATATTATTCACCTCGTGATATAAATTCATTCTCTCCACAGATATGAATCGAACTTCTGTATCAGACATAAGCCTGACGGTGTAATGGAAAACACCACTGATATGTGCTGCATATGCCAACGCCAGGCCTGCCAGTGCTGGGGGCACCTGCCCATGAAGAATAATGGTAAGGAAGGCTGTGATGCACACTGAAGTCACTGAAAACATAAATGAATTTTTCCTTATTGGCAATTTGCAATGATATCTCTCCTAACATTTCAAGGTGTATGTATATGTATTGATTAGTTGATTTGCACTGGGTTTGTGCTTGTATGGTATTGATGCACCTAGGCCTTATAGATGGGCCCTTTGTGCCCCATAATCTGATATCAGCTCAGGACAACTCTGTTCCCTTTACCAAAGTTCCAGAAGGCCCCAAGACTTAAGATCTTAATGTCCTCTGGGTCCAAGAAAAGAACCCAGATATACCATCCTTTTCTCTCAAAAAGTCCCGGCAAGCGAATCCCCTCCAGGTTCGCCAGCAGGGCCCCTATGGAGAGAGATACATGCTTACAGGGCATTTTTACATATCTCTTGATTTCAAAGGCCCTAAGAAAAGGCTGCCCCTCCATATTCCCCAAAAGTTTGGCCCCTATGGAAACAGATGCCCATACACATCTAACTCCATGTAGCAGAGGCCTTCTTCAGATGCTAATAGCTTTTCAGCCACTCAAGAAATTCCATGCATTTTATGGAACCTGAAGGTTTATTACAACATTTACAAGGGCCTGCCACCTGTTCCCATCCTGAGCCATATTAATCCATTCCATGCCTCCCCCCATCCCACTTCTTAAAGATCCATTTTAATATTATCCTCCCACCTATGCCTAGGTCTTTCTAGTCGTCTCTTCCCTTCAGGTCTCCCCACCAAAGCTCTGTATGCACCTCTCCTCTCTCCCTTACATGCTAAATGCCCCATCCATCTCCTTCTTCTTGATTTCATCATCTGAATAATATCAGAGAATATACATAACATAAAATACTAAATTCCTTACTGTTGTTCCCATGATTTCTATCCTAACTATGGTTATTATTGTTACAAAGTTCCCACTATGTGCTACTATGATTACCCTACCTATCACAGTTACCATACCTAAGTAGTTACATTAATATTATTCTGATATCACAAATTCATGCATTCCCCACATCGCTATTGCCAGCTATACACAATTAAAAAGTATTTAATATTCTTAACAGATTTAATCAAAATCCACAGAGTGGTTTTTGCACTGAAAGCACATGGAATGCTGGATGAACATTCCTATGTGTTTTCTTTCATTTTATAAACAGAACACTCAAGAAATGGAATATGGTAAACCTGACAGAACTAAGCCTCTGCCCAATCTAACGAAAACAGTAGTGTAAGATGTTGTCAGCATCGTGCTACTTTCTAGTACCTTAATTCTACATTAGATTTCACTACAATTTACTAAGTTTAAGGTAGGTGGGCCCTATTACTGTGTTGTACTACATTATGAGGATCAAAAGATAAAGTCGTCCCTGTGCTTCATTAAGCTCCATGTTCTGTAGGCACATGAGAGAAAGATACAGGTCTGTGCATTCTTAATTCCAACACCAAATGGGAGTGAGTGTTCAGCTTCAGGACCTGGAAAAAGAGACCTGATACCGGTCTGGCACGAGGCTGTGTGGATGCTGGAGCTGGTATGCATGCTGTGGAGTAGAAAAACATCTCTTTTGTCCCTGCTGAAAGTAGAATCTTGATTCCCCAGCTGCCCAACTTACAGCCAACTGATCTATCCTGCCTCCAAACCAAAGGGTAAAATACAATATCTGATTACAGTCCACCACAAGGCACCCTCATGTTGAAATCCAAATGGCAAATGCATGAATCACATATCACTGATCTGATAATAATATTGGTATAAAAACCTTCAAGTCTGCTTTACGTTCTAATGTGTAGACATTACCTGCCAAAGTGTCGATCCTGACAGCCAGCCATCGCATTGCTATGCTGTTCAAGTACAAACATGTTGTGTTTTCATCAAACATCTTTGCAAACCTGCACACACATGTACAATCATAAATAATGATTAAAAGGTTATATATTAACAAATCTTGTGCCATTACCATCATTGATCAACTGTGCATCCTCTGTCCATAACTTTGAATAATGCACACTCTTTTGCTCCACAGGGCATTATGGTTTCATGAAATTAGGTCTGTATAAAAACATGGCACTGTTTCCAACTTCTTTCGACTTCTTTTAAAGGTGAGGCTATTGGACAATCCCATAGTGAACACAACTGGTTCCTGTTCATATCCAATTGTGTGCACTGCCACCCATTATTTCAATCAGTATTACAGAACTTTTCAGTGCCTGAAGGCCATTTAAAAACTAATAACCTTGCATAGGCTTCAAACCAATTTCTAACAACAGAAATGGCATTTTTCATGTAAAATTTGTTTTATTTTTACATGAATAGGGGACTAAAATTACAAGCAACTAATTAATAGTATTATCATTATCATTTTAATTAAGTAATTAATTATAATTTAATGTTTAGAGCTTGCATTATTTCTGAAGAATGGAAGAAAGTCAGTGAGAAGCTTACCACTGTTTCTTGACCACTGATATTTATTTTTCACAAATAAATGGAATTCTACTCTACAGAGCTATGAGTGAAATACACTTGTGCTCATTATTATTAGAACATACTTACAAATGAAAGAGCAAGGTGGATGGTGGAGCTTACCACCCCATATTCATTTTAGGTCTCATTGTAACAACAAATGTTGGGAAGTTTCCAACACAAGACACTCCCACATACTATTCACAAAGCCTGTTTCAACTTCAATACTGTTTATTGAATTTAACTGTGCAGGCTAAGATTCATACTGAGGTCTGTTTGTTATAGCAGCATGTACAGCCAACTCCTTGGTGTCATCTTCAGTTTATACCAACACAAATGTAGAAAGCCTCTCAATTTAGTCTGTGTAGTATATTATGCACCGTCAATACACAACATACATGAAACAAGATGCAATAATTACAATTAGGTGATATTTGGCTACATGTTTCGGCTGTGACTGGCCATCTTCAGGCCAACTAAGAACAACACTTAACCTTTTGGGGCCAGAATTATTTTTTTTAAATTTTAGCACACCCTGTATATAAAATGTGAATAATACAGGAACCAAATATGTTAGAATTATAAAACAAACTGCATTTTGAAGAGAAAAAAACGGAGAG
>Ga0123352_10006543_pt1 | contig 17840 bp, 7 predicted proteins | sample TergutLab28metaG_FD_89700 | JGI IMG/M metagenome (GOLD analysis project Ga0123352, IMG submission 89700) | Labiotermes labralis P1 segment gut microbial communities from Petit-Saut dam, French Guiana - Lab288 P1 | ecosystem: Host-associated > Arthropoda: Insects > Digestive system > Gut ... | reverse complement strand
GAGTCGAAACATGTTGCGGTAACACATTAATTTTCTAATGTTTGTTGTGTTGACTGAACACATATTGTAAGTTTACAATAAATAAGTTTAATTCTTTATAACACAACGGGATGATTTCCTTTATATCAGAAAGGTGCATACGTTGAAGGTCATGTAAAATGTCGCTTTCTTTAATCGTATTTATGTTTTAAATCTTGAAATACTTGGCTAATAGTTTACAAGGTAGTTAAATCACATAACTCCACATTTCTTTCTCTTGTTTTGTGTAGTCGTTATTCACATCAGTCCGACTTCTTTCCTTTGGAGATTTGAGAGCGTTATTTGTGTCCTACATATCGGTTATTGGCTGAGACGTAGTAAGTCCAGTGTTAATCAAGTGCTGAAAGCGGTTGAAGTTCAAAATCACACAGGAATGAAAGCTTTTAAAGTTTTGGCAAGACCATTACTTAATTATGGCAACGAAGCTTGGACCTTCAGAAAAGCAGGAAGAGCGGCGTATTATATACCCGAAATGAAATTTTTGAGAAAGAGTGCTGGTTATAGTCTTTTGGATCACAAAATAAATGAATTAATAACAAAGGAACCTAAAATGAAACCCACAGCAGAGTACCTACAACGATACGGAAGAAATTGGCTGCCCAATTAAATCGAATGGAACGTCCAAGACTACGAAGACAAGTGCTTCACTATGTCCCCACAGAAGACGATCAAGAGATGGCGAAGGACCGTAACAGGCCACTAGGCCTATTACTGGAAAGGAAGACGACGATCATGGTTTTGTGTAGTTCTATCATTTGTTCGCAGTTCCTGTATTTAAGAGTATTTTGTGCTGTTTTTGAAAGTGGCCATTTAGCATATTGTAACACAGAGATTTAAGAAAATTACAAATAACAGTTAATAATTAGTTGTTTTAGTAACTTTCAACTAACCTAATATCTTGAAATAATTTCGAAGGCAAAATCATACAGGTATGTAAGTACAATTGAGTTTCGTAAAATTTTCAAAACGGCCATTTGCGGAATATTAAAGAATAAATTAATTTGTAAACATTTAGGACCGTTAAACTGACAATTTGACTAATGACGGTGGCATAGAGAATATTCCAAAAGTCGCTTTACAGGGAAAGAGGAGGAAGTCTGAATAAATTTATTTTGGACTACTTTATACTCTTATACTTAAATATCTGTCATTTTGTTGGATACATCTTTGACGACATTCAGCTACGGAATTACTCGTACTGCTGACAGTACACAAATTTTTGTCCTCATCCATCTTCAGATTCCGTCTCAATGATCCTTTGTATTTATTGCAAGTCTCTAGGCTTTTTGACAGAAACGTTATCTTCATGAAGCACACACTCAAAAGTCGCGTGATGTGATGTCTCATGATCGGGTAGGGAAGGAAGAGAGAGGGGGTATCAGCTGTACCATGCCATCCGATTCGCTACAGAAAGTGGTAACTGAAGAAATGTAGAGCATAATACAAAACACATCCACGTACTCTCGACAATGAAATTCTGGGCCACACGGCTGAAATGCACGAAAACCAAAGGGAAGCATGCAGAAACGCGTTTTAACCAGTTGAGAGTGGTTTTAATTCGGAGTGCACTTGGTAAGAGAACAGCAGTCTAACTCTCCTCTCGATAAAGCGACTTTTGGAACACACTTCACATTCTTTGTATGCGATTTAATTTGTACTCCTAGGCTTATGTGAAATTACGTTATACGTTACTACTCGTCTCATGTCATACGTCTGAAGAGCCAATTTTGAAAATCTTGATTATAGTCTAAAGGAAGTTTATTTTCTGCATTGGCAGACCTCTACATGGGAACATGTTTATATTTAATCAGGGATTTACATCTTTTCAAACTTTATAACATTTGGAAGTTTATCTTCGATGTGAACGCTCATAAACGCCCATGCAAGGAAAATACAAACCATACAATTTAATTTAGCACACCTCACTGTGTTGAATTCACTGGCTAGCGTACCGTGATGAAGGAGAAGACAACGGAACAAAGCGCCGTTAATATAAGCAGAAACACACCGCACTGCACTGTGCACCAGCTTTCTTCAAAGGCTTGCATGAACCTGTGTGTGGAAATGTATAATGAAATTTAGTAAGTCTTAGGGTACGATGTGCAAAGCAACGTGTGCTGCAGCTTCATTGTGGTTAACATACCGTTTTATCTCCTGGTGGTGGCGTACGCAGTTATTCAATTTCTTCTGCATATGACGAAACAGTTCCTGGGAGGCAAGTGTCTGTCCCTGTCCATCTTGCTGATCTGTCCCATCCCTGCCTTGCTGCTCTGATATGACTTGTGTCTGTCTGATATCCAGCAGTGCCGCTCTGAGCTTTTCCAGCTGACTGCAGGCGACGCACACCAACGTTGCGTATAGGCTTAGGTAGCCACTAAACACACCAGCGATGACTATGGCTGCAAAGACCTTCCATAAACAAGAAATAAATGTATTTAATTTAATACAGGAATTGTGTTTAACTGTTGGATGAGTACTGTGCTTAGTATGGAGACCATATTGTGTAGTAAAAATATAGTAAATTAAAGTTACACAAGTAAGATGTAAGGTTCACCTGGTGGTTTACTTTCAGCACACCCTCGAAGTAAATAAATAAATAAATAATCTGTAATCTGAGATTTTCTAAATACCATTATTGGATCGGTTACTGCGATATTCGAACATTACTTTTGAGGTAATATATGTATGTTACTAATAGTTCACGCGGTACCTGAATAAACACCCATGAATAACACGAATATTTTGTATGTGATGGGCCTCAGTATTTCTGTACATGAGACTGCAAGTTTTTAGAGTGTACAGGCGTGCTTTACAGATACGTTCGTTGCAAGGAAATGCAAAGGGCATGCTAACACACGCGCTTAGGTATTCACTGCTCCAGTATTTCGATTAATGAATGACACAAGTCCAGCGAAATATTCATGCTCCATTATGAAGTTACATTCCAGTGAAGTGTGTGCATCTATATGCTTATTTAAAATATAAACTGAGGTTTGGGAAGTTTGGTGCTGTGGTTACTGAGAATGAGAAATTTGATTGTCTTCGAGTGCGTTCAGAGGACCAAGGGTGATGGTGGACACATGCAGGTTCGTAAACGTAAATTGAAAATCGTAAGGCTTAAAAAGGATATTGAACTTGGATTATTTATTTCACTATACTCTAAACATTTTGTTTGGAATAATGTTGTTTCTTATAAGTACGTGAGTAGTTATACTGCAAGAACGTACAGGAACACGTTTAGGGCTTCAACGAGTTTTTGTCCAGTTTTAATTAAAATCTTAGTGTGTAAAGGAAATTTAGTACAACTCCCCAATATTAAATTTTGGGGATATTCTTGAAGTGATTGGTAAGTTGTTTAATGCGGACGGACAAGTAGACAGGAAGACAGACAAAGAAGTGACTTTAATAGGCGCTCCGAAGAGAGGAGAAAGCTTCTAAAGGTGTAATATTTCATGAATGGAATTTGATACGTTATCTCTTTCTAGCATAAGCAGATGCAATGATAAAGGAACACCTGTAAAGATCGCGCTGTTCGTACGTCTCTATACACGTAATAGTATTAGAATCCTGAATGGATTTTAATGGAACTTGGTATTGGAGAAATAATCGAAAAGTGGTTAAACCGCACCGGTGTTCCTTTGGGTTGGATAATTATAACGGTCATTTTAGGACGTAAGTTCTTTTATGACTGGATCGCTTGGGTAACCTGCAACCCTGAGGATGGGACCGATAGGTTGTCCTGAAACGTCGGTAATAAATTACCAATATTCACTGCATAATAACCCAGAAGAGCGCAGTTCTGAGCTACTTCGCGGCGGAAACCTGAATCTCGTGCAAAATGCTTATTTGCTAGAAATCTCATTCAAACAAAATGTGTACCAAACAATGAAACATTTGTATTCACTACATTTTTTCGTTAAATCCTCCGGTTTGTAGTAATGATAATCATTCGATGTAGCGAAGAACTCTACGTGCACGGATCTTTCCAGAGTCAACAAGCTTCACGTTAGACAGCAGATAATTTCAGCTATCGTCGTCTTGTAAGTGGTGCCTACTATCATAGTATACGTGTCGTTCGTGATCCCTTATGCCGAAAGCGGCTCGTTAGGTACATATAAACTGTGGACTTTTGAGCCTTCTCTTAATTTTGGCTCCAGATACTGCTACTTCGCTTTGTGGGGCTTGTTAATGTATGAATATTGTAGAAACAAAACTACAGTTGTTAAGTACCCAGACTGCACTGAATGCCTTTTCAAATCTGAAGCTTACATGTCCGCTTCATAAGCAGTGTGATGTAATGGCAGTCCCTAATCTGAAATGTTTGTAAAACCACCCTTGCCTTTTGCAACACCTGAAATGTAAGTTCAGTATCTACGGAACTAAAACTTGTAAAATGTACACATTTATGAAGGAAAGGGACATTCCGATTGTACATCGTGTTTCGCATTCATCGTCATGTTATAGATGTGAAATGTAACGCCTCTTCAAATTTTTAACAGAGGTTCGGTTGTCGCTATAACGTGACAAAAGAGGTGATAAGTTTAGTGTATGTGTGTATATGTGTATGTGTCGATGTGTGTGTGTATGTGTGATGTTACCCCAGTAATGTTGTGTACGACGTAATATCTGAGCTTTCATATTACCACTGTAACGTAGCTTACGAAGTAATAGTTGTGGAGTACCTAAAGAAGTAATAGTTGTTTTTTTATTTCAACGTTATTTATTCCATACATTGTGACTAAATATCTCTTTCATGAAACAGACATGTGCACATCCAACATACATAACAATTAAGCGCTCTGTGTACTGTACATCTGTACATTTCGGCGGTACTTCGCCATCTTCAGAGAGTCTGTACATCAATATTTAAATCTCAGTAAAGTATAAACTATTATACTTTATTTAAAACTCACTAATACTTCATTGAGTTTCAAATATTGGTGTATAGACTCCCCGCAGGGGGCGCAGTTCCCGCCAAAATATTTAGCAATGTAAAAAGAACTTTATTTTAACCATATGTGAAAAATCTTAATAGTCAAGTTGAAACAAAAACTCTTAATAGTTAAGTTGAGACATACCCTGCACACATCAAGTCTCCCTGAAGATGCCCTATTGAGTGAGGCCGAAACATGTCGGAGAACTAACCAACAAGTTGGTGATAATTCGTTGTGAATAGGATAAATTACCTTGTATGAAACATCTTAATGTACTATAACTGTATTGATAATTTGAACATTCAAATTAATAATTTGTACCAGTGACCTTAGGTATGTTAGGATAGAATGCAATGACTGGCCATGCAGTTAGGATGTGTAGGACAGGGAATGGTTACAGATATTAATGGTAAATTCAGTATAAAGACGGCCATTTGGAGAGCGGAGAAGGGGCTGGGGTTATGGTATTATGATTGATTTTAATGAAACGGGATTTTGAAGAAAGAACTGGCTGAGCATCAACCGATGTCAGTGATGGATCTGTCTAAATACGGCCCCATAACTGAGCGCGAGTCGTTACTTTTGAAAACCTAAGTGCCTAGCAAATTACCAGCACTTTTCTTCAGTCAGAATGGTTAAGGTTTTGTGTGATGTACTTCAGTGTTACTGGCGATGCCGTTGCATTTCAATAACTCCCCCAAGTAAAACATTCTCCTAAATTTTCACCTTACGTGTGTCAAACATTCGCGGCCATTACGCCGTCCATCTTGCCACTTTCATCTTCTGTTTTATGTAGAACAATGTTTTCAACTTATATCTATTAACACTGCTGTGTAAAATGTAGAGGAAGGAAAACGCGGAATAATTTAAAACAATACTATTCGGTCGCATAAAAGTTATGTTGATTTTAGAAGTGTAGTTGTCACTCTGAATGTAAAAATACCTGTTAAGAATGCAGCGGTTGGCTGTACAAACTTGAGCATCTCGGGACGGATGTTGCAAGTGTTACAGATGGTGCTGTTTGTGTGCAGTAAGTACATGCTTTATACTCTGCATGCAGGATAATCTGGTGCCGTGACTTTTTGAATAGAGACAGATATCTTTATACTACCAATTTGTTTACTGCAATGTAATGAAGTACGGGCAAGTACATTCTAGTCGATAATATAGATGCGAATAATGTTGTATAGAATTCGATCAAGCAGTAGGCGCCATATTATGTACCAAAGGTTACATTAAATATTATTATCCACATAGGCTACGAAGGGGGCTCGAATCATGTCGGGTTAATTCCACATGAATTATTGCAAGTGACTGAAGACACCAGAACGTCATACACTGTTGCGTTCAACAGATCTGAAATAATTTAAATGATATGGAATACAAAGGAAGAACGAATTTTAAATTATCCAAATAATATACTGGGTTTTGAGGCAGTAGGACCTGCTAATACATATATTTGTCTTTACTTTTTTGGAAGTTTGGATATACTCCTCTAATAATAGGGATTTATTAGTTAGTTTAGACGTCCACTTTGCCGGACGTTACTTTAACACTTTTCAAGTAATTCTTACAGAAAATTTACTGAGATTGATGCACTCCAGGAAGTAACTTTTTATTGAGTTGGCTTAATTTGAACTATTTTGTAATTACCTGTGTTAAGTTCACAAGCTCGTATACTGGGCTGACTGAAGAATCGAAGGGATACCACTTCGTGAGCATCATTGCGTGGCTGGTTGCCATACGCACAGCGCTCTGGGGGAAATGAATTAGAAGAACAAATGCCGGGTAGTACCTTGCAAATGACAGAGTGATTGAGATGTACCCAGCCTTTGTCAAATATCCTGTGTCAGGATCTCTAGTCGGCAGTTCTTCCCAAGTGAAGGAATCCGTCATTCTGAACAGACGTTCGATGTCACGTTTACGGTAACTGTAACGGCAGTAAATATTCCATCAGTTCTCACAGCATAACTACGATTTGTCGTTAAGATCGGAGTGACATGTCTGTAATTTTATAAATGATTCAAACAGAACCATCTCTGTAGCAAAACACAACGAAGATGACGAGCGCCCTGACCCTGGTGTCGTTGTTTTCCAGGAACACAATACGGTGATGATATTTTGAATTACACGTCTTCTGTTCTCATGTTAAGACAACTTAGACTCAGGACACAACTAAGTTCCCACAGAAAGTAGGAAAGTTAGAGGAAACTGAGTTGCAGAACTCAGTTCCATACTGTAGTTCTTTATCATATACAATGAAATTAAAAAGCGATAGGCCTGTATTTTAACTTCTTAGCTTATAATGCAACTGTACTTTACTGGCTTTCATTCCTATATTTATCCAAAATTATTTTAACATACAGAGTTACTCAAAATGATTGTCGGGGTTTTAACAACTTTTAATGCGCAATACAATTGAGATAGCAGTATATGTGTTTTTTATTTAATAGAACAACACTCCAAGTTTTTGTTACATACCTTACAGGTGCTCTATATGTGCATCATTTGTGATTCTACAAACATCAACACGATAATCGAGTTCGTTACAAACTGTGTGTAGCATGTCAGCGATGACCGTTTCAGTGGCGGTTCTGATTCCTACCTTTAGTTCCGGGATAATTGCGGGAAAAGGAGGAACATAAACCTGATCCCTGACGTAACCCCATAGAAAGAAATCACATTGGATTGCATTTGGAGAACGAGGTGGCAAGTTGTTAAAACCCCGACAATCATTTCGAATAACCCTGTATTTTACGATAATCTTGAGTTACCTGAGGAAGAAATGCTGCCACATTATAACTCCCATTCCAAAAATTACTCGAGAGCCCTTCATCAGTTCCTTTAAGTCATCTGTACTGCCTAGGAAATCCATCACACCGGAAATATATGTAATGTAGAAAGACACAGCAATCATCACGTTGTACGCCGTTTGAATTCTCCCTGTTGAATGCATGTTGAGTGAAATTCCAGCCAAGCGGAACGTAAGCAGAATTTTGCGAAACCGATTTTCTGATGGGTTGTTTGCTTGTAGATCAACCTTTCCAGCATTCATATCACAAATAGGCCTGGACGTCACGTGTGAATTATAGCTGATACGAATTACAGCTTCGTTTCGGACGTTCGACTGACTTGCTTCTGTCTGACGTAAGGAAAGAAATACGACTGAAGCGACAGAGACGTGCGGTCGTAATTCTGTGCGCGCGCAACGGAACGCTGCTAGGATCTTTTGAACGTAGTGTGTGATTGGCCTGCCGTGGAAAGTCTCGGTATAGGCTGTGTTTTATTTCACTGAAATTGATGATTAATTTATAACTCTGGAAAGTTAAACGTCGAAACCAAGCAGAAAATTGTTTGTACTTGGAAGTGTTTCGGCTTGTTGTCATGAAAAAGAGTTTTGGAAACTTCAGCAATTATTTCCAAAGTGCTGCGTCTCGCCCCTGTAGTGTCATGATATTCTGTTATTACTTCCGGTATTTTTTTTGAGGGGGGGGGGATATATTCTCTTTTATTGTAAAACATGTGAAATAGATTTGTACACTGATATCGGCAGTTAGTATTTGCAAAGTTAAATTATTTTAATGGTATAACAGACCATTTCTGCGTTACGTCCTCTTTTATGATTTAATCCTACTATTTCATTCTCCTTATATTAACGCATTTTTGTGTGAATTTGTTAGACTACTCAACTATGATGCCGGTGTAGCGACTGACTACGGGCTGGACGGTCCGGGATCGAATCCCGGTGGGGACGAGAATTTCCGCCCGTCTAGACCGGCCCTGACGCCCACCCACCCTCCCGTAAAATGGGTACCGGGTCTTTCCCGGGGGTGAAGTGTGGCCGGGGCGTGCTGCTGACCACTCACCCCCTTCTGGTGCCGCGGTCATGGAAGAGTAGAGCTATACTTCTACCCACCCTCTGGGCCACACAGGATCTGTAACGGGATCACTTTACCTTTTCACTCAACTATGTTACATGTTTCAGCAATAATTTTGCCCTTGTCGGGCTAGGTTACACATTTTGACAAACTGCAAATTGCTTGTGCAGGAGTCCCTGATGGCGATAAACTAACTGCCGAGACATATGTCAGAGATAAGGAACTGCATGAAGCTGTATTCATTTAGACATTTTCGTCGTATGTGCAGACTTTAGTGAATATCATGCTATCAGATTTTTAGCGTTTGCACATAGTCACAGCATAAATTGTGGCACTACGGTTTATGTTACAGTGTTATGTTACAGGTGATTATAAACCGTTAGCATGCACTTGCTGCCTCAGAATGGTAGCGACCGGAGTTTACTAGTTACGTGCTGTCAGTTTTCAGGTCTATCATTTGTGTACTAGGCTCCCGAGGAAAACCCGAACGGCTTTAGTGTCGAATCGGGTCCAGGGTATCTTGGTTTGATGTCCGTCTGCGGCGCTTCTTTCTCGCCCTAGTCGTCCGTAACGGGTGTGAGTGGCCTCGTCCACCCCCCTGTGGGTTTCCTTCCATGTCATCGAGAGTAGAAAAGGGTCGACGTCGGGTGGTGTCTTTGTATTTGTGTGTGTGTGTGCGTGCGTGTGGTGTCCCTCGCTGCGCTGCGGGTTCGCTACCCGGTGAATGCGGGCCTTGTGGTCGTGTCTGTGTATGATACACATAAAGCAGATAACTTGGGACGCAACTGGTACAATTTCTTAATCGCGGGACTCAACTCATACGTCCCCAGTGGTGACAAATTCCTGCAAGACGCTGGTAACTCTCAGCTGGCAGAGAAACTCTCACAATTTTCATCGGTCAGCAGGGTCATAGTTTCCACTTACCAGGTAGAGGAGACAGACCAGAACTGTCATTGAAATGGACCCCTTCTGATCGACTGTCTTGCACTCAGCATAAATGGATTTCGGCTGGGTGGCTCAACGTGAATTGTGTGCGAATGTACTTGCACATCTCTTATTAACTTTGTTTTTGCCGGATGCCGAATAGACTGTTTGGTTGTGGGGTAGCCACTTTCAAGATTAGTGGCACCTAGCGGCAGAGGCATGCAATTGCTATGACTCGGCTCATTGGAAACAAAACTTTCACAGTTTCTGTCTGTATCTACTGTTGCAGGTGTGAAGTTCTAGTTTCGCCGCATTTGTTTTCGTTATCACTTTGAAAGTGTAAATAGCTTCTTGCGGAATTTTCTTTTGAATTAGACACAGGTCCGACGTTGCGTTCTTGTTGTGAAACTCACGTCCATACCTTCACTACATTGCACTGCAGTAAGAATGATTCTTATCCTGCTGCTTCTACATTAAACTGTTTGTACATGCATTTTATTCCGTTGTTGCACCTTATGTGTCTCCTCATTTTACTGATTTGTTATACTTTGGCTTCGAATTTTCTTGTCCTATATTGTTCCGTCTTTGTGATATGATTGAAATTGTTCTATTTCTTTCAATAACTTTACATTTGTAGCTGTATGTGTTCACTGGGTTTATCGTAATTGCCTGTTTAGCTAACTGGTCTACTATTACTTCTGTAATTTTCACCTCTTGTTTTCAACTTTCTTCTTTCTCAGAACATTTTCGTGGTTATTAAAGTTTATTTTTGATACTAAATTTTCAGTTAATTACGTGCTTTCCATGTTATCGAACTTGTTCCTATCATAGCCGTGATGTTTACAAACTCCATTTATTTTCATGACTTTTATATATGTTTACTTATGGTTTTGCTCAATACCCAGCTAAATTATTTGTATTCGAACTTTTCTTGTTTGTTCTTTACTAATTCTATTGAGTCTTTTCCGTTGTCGTCCTTCTACGTTATTGCCTATGTCAATATTAAAGCCATTTGGCCATCTTGAGTAGCCACTTTATTACGTGTAAGAGTACCGTATCACACATCACATTTTGAAATAATTAATTTGTCTTGTATACTTTTATTCAAAACCTCTTGAATTGCTTTTTTCATTGTTCATGTATTGTCCATTGCGTATGTGAAAACTGCAGTATTGGTGTTTTGTACCTATTGGCCAATTCGTGCTGAACTTCCTATTGTGAATAAAAAAATTCAGGAACTTCCATCATTGTATTAGCGTAACGTTTCGCTCTTCATAAGAATTGAGTTTTAGGCATGTTAATTAATGTTCCACGAGAAGGAATTGACGTATTCCTTTGTAATTCGAAGAATAGCCGTTTCATGATGACTTTTATTATGTTTGTTCCCATGATTCGCCAGTCCTTACCTTTCTTTAGTTTTGCTTGGATCGCGTGACGGGATGACTTGAACCTTCATTTACTTCTTTTTTGTCCCAATAGATGGCTCAAGTGTGACTGACCAGGTGCATTGCATGTTTAAAGTCCTTTCCTTGAGCGCCTCTTTGTTAGTTGTTGATGATTCTATCAGAAGTTTGCCTCGCACAGGTTTCATTTGTTTTCCAAAGTTATTGGGTTGTAAATAGGTGTTACAGGCTTTAAACTAATTAGAAAGTTTGATTCTTATAAATTTGTTTTAACCTGTCAAGGAAGGTGAATTCAATTTCAGAAACACGAAACCTGCGATGACCCACGCGAGTATGAAAATATTGACACTCCAGAAACCTAGAGTGTGACAAAGAAAGAATTCCCACAGGGCAGTCGGAGTCAGAGGAAGAGGTAGCTCAGGTTCGAAGCATGGTGTTAGGGAAGGATGGCGCGAATAAATAATAGTAGTAATGATAAAAAAGACGATAATGATATTAATAATAATAAAATGTACTGTAAAACACACTTTTACAGAATATGACAGAATAGAGGTTATAATACAAACACACATACATCTCGGAATATGAAAGACTTAATGGCATACACTTAGGTTTCTTTGGGAAATATCAGTTGAAAACGACGCCCATACTTAACTGCATGGAATACAACGTTTATTTGACGCTTATTGTTGTTCTGTCAGGGCAGATCTATCCGTGCCCTGAAGGGGGGCTGCCCTTGAAACTGCCAACCATTTTCATGTGAAACCTTACCATTCTGGATTCATCTTCATCCTTTTTACTTGCCCCTTGAAGCCCACATTCTCCACATCATATGAATTTTGGATTGCTTTTTCTGTTTGTGTGTGTTTCCATTCATGGCCATTACATTTTTTGTAATTTCTGTCTCAGCAGCAGGAATATTTTGCAGCGGTGCGATTTACAATTCGTTTGTCACTGCGGGCAGCTAAGAGGTGGAGTGTGAGTTGTGCCACACCACATGCAAATACTGATGCGAATGCCGGACCAGATGGGGTCGAAACAGTGTAGATCGAGGGAGTACAGTTCTGTTCATTAGTGCTCCACGTGATCACGTAAACAAATAAAGCCACACTGCACCCCCTGTCGAGGATAGGAATTAGTGTAACCGTATCTTCACTACACTGTATGCTCCATGGCGTGGACGGGAAGAACTTTTTAAAATTATCTGTACCCTGTAACCTGATAGATTTGCACTGTCGCCATATTTTTTACTGTTGCAATTAAATTAAATTTTATACAGAGCTCTCGCACTTATTTGTAGTCCTTTCGAATAACGTGTGGAGACTCGTAAGTTTTAGTTTATTAGTTGATGACATGATTAATTATACAGTTATACTTGCACATTGTGCCAGTGTAAAGGTTTGCGTGGTATTAACACCAGTATCATCATCATCATCATCCTTGTTACTTCGAGAATGACATGATATCTTCTGACGCAGAATATAGAATTTATTCCTAAAATGCTGCCGCAAGTTCGGTATTTTATGTTTTTATTTAAATGTTAATTCCCTGCTTTTGTTTTGACAAGCAGAGCCGTTGGGTTAACCGGATTTAATGGAAACCAAATTAGTGGTTTCTGAGATGAAATATACGGCAGGAACAAGTAGTGCGTCATTTTGTGCACTTTGTTTATAAAACCGCGTAAACGTGAAACCAGTGATGTATATCGAACCACTCCATGGACACAATGTGGGTTCAGTGATTTAAAATACGACTTGTAACGTGAAGTTTGTGAGAAGAAGTGATCACGAAGAATCACGATCAAGTCCTAGTTAAAACCTAACTAACTAATTCCATCGGGCAGATTCGGTATTGAAAAGCTAACAGGTTCTGAGCTAGACAAGAAATTTTCCCCATTTTATGGAACCCGTAAGTTCACTCCCGCATTCACAAGCCCCGCCACCTGTCCCTTTTAAGCCCAAATATCTTCCTCAGCACGGTGTTCTCAGCCACTCTCATCCTGTGTTCCTCCATCTAGGTGAGAGACGAAATTTCTTGTGAAATCGTATTTACTCGTATATGTGACTTCATTTGGTCCGTGCTGTCAAGTTTGTCTCAACCCAATTTCTCTGAAGTTCTGAACTCGCTGTACGTAGATGCCTTTTGACTACTTTTGTCACGTAGGTCGGTGAAGGGGTTTAAATTATCGGGTAGACTGCTATTAAACACATCTACTGAATTAAAATACTGTTTGGAATAATGTTGTTGCATTCATGACAAATAGAAAATGAGTTTAAAAGACATTGGATAGGTCAAGTAAAACAGACAGACTCCGCCTCTCTTAAACTCATAACTCTTTGTGATTGGAAATTAAAATGCAGGTGTTTTTACAGGCTGGAATTATTATTGATAACTACATTCGTCACGCAATACTGGAATTGAATTTAGGACGAAGGCAAGACCCGTGACATTTGTTGATAAATACATGGTTTGTAAAAATAATTCCAGGTTGTGGGGTGTACGTTTCGTGTTTTGGTTCCAAAAGTATGGACACGAAGCCTGAACAACTGTTTCCATGCCATGATCGAGACAATGTATTGCATTTTGATGGGAAGTACACGCAATTTAAATTATGCAAGTTGTTAACCACAAGTGTAAGTTCACTAGAGCACTATTCCTTATGAAGGCATTCAGCAACACTGATTATGCATACTTTACGTAGGCTCTGTGTGTCGTATAATAATTTCTTTCTTATTCAAGAATGTCAAACGAAATAAAGTTATACGTATGTAAAACCTAAGTATTTTTTCTAGGCCCTAAGTTCTTCCCAGCTCCCACACACACACACACACACACACGCACACGCGCGTACACCCGCACACGCACGCACGCACACATCTGATATACCGTGGGGGTTGTTTTATGTCCACATATTTTAATCTCGTGCTCGATCACGTGTAATGTGTTGAAGTAAATACTTCCATGGAACCGATTTCTTCGTTAAGAAGTTAGTAGTCGCTCAGCTAATGGAGTGTTTACCGCCTTGTGTGAAAGTTTTACTTCCATTACTGTGTTCAAAAAAGCGCACCGGTAGACCCTATCCCAATTCACTTAAATAAAGTTCAAACCCACACTGTTTATTCTCACGTTATCCTTTTCAATATCATCTTTCCATCATCACTTAGGTCCCCCAGATTGTGTGTTGTTCTCAGGATGCATTGCTAAACTATGAAATCTGGTTTAAGTAAGGTAAGGTAAGGTAAATTAAAATAAAGTGAATTTGTCCGTGTCCACGCCACGAAGGCTTATGGGGAGAATAGAAGTACTTCCCCTCATTACTAATCTCGGTACTATGTGTAGGTGAATGGTCAACCTCACGCCCCGGCCACTTTACATCCGAGAAAGAACCCTGGTACCAATAGATTAGGAGGTGGGATGGGCCACAACACCGGTGTGGACGGTTTTGAAAAAAAATATCTCTTGCCTAGCCGGGATGCGAACTCGGACCGTCCAGCCCAACCATTTTATGATAGTAGGATATTTTAGATGACATTCGAAAGAAATATTTGTATGTTTTTCTGTAAGGCCCGTTCCGACTCGTGCTGTAAGCAGCAAGTTTTAATACACTTCATCCTTCTGTGTTTGTGTATTCCGTGCACCTTTGGAGTTCAGGCTTTTCCGCTAATGTCACTACTGCCAAACGTTAAAGCGTCGTTGTCACTCATCTGAATCTGGCTGTACTAAAGTTTTCTTGTGCTCGTTGTACTTTACACACGAAACGGTATTTAAAGATTTTAAAATCTCTAAACGCTCACACTGAAATTCTGGGTCAACTGTTTAATAAATTGCCTTGGTCTGGCAGAAAAAAAAAGTGTATAGTGACCATTACAAGCAGACACTCCCAGTGGAAAAGTGGGACATTTTTAAAAGCTGGGATTAGGCCGAGATCAAAGAACCCTTCCTACTACCATCTGGAGGTGCATGTTTTGTCTACAGGGTCGTATCTCCTATCAAGAAAAGTTTCCAATACGGAAAGAATAACAAACAGGACAGCATTAGTTGCCGATAACTTTCTTTGAACACCTTCTTTCAACCATTACTAATAAAGCGTTAAAATGATTGTTGAAAGGGACATACAGATAAGCCAACATCAAGAGCGAAATCTTATGTACTAAGATATATTAGACATTGGATACCAGTAGAGAGAAGGACAAGACAAAAGTTTGCGCTGTGTAGGTCCGTAAGTCATGCTGACACCAGCGACATGAGACGGACCGGTAGTCAGCAAACCTTACGAATGTCGGCTTCAGAGTTTGCAGAAGGTGGGAGCACTGGTCATCAAAACACAAGCAACGACCGGTAACTGCTGCACTACATTTTGTTGGTTGGATTGAGTGAAGACTGCAGAAGACTTTCTTAAAACCAGTTTTGCTGCAAGCTGAGTTACGTGCATTCATTAATCCTAGTATTTTACCTCCTGTCCGGTGTTGTGTTCTTGTTTTTCAAATGAAGAAGAAACACGAAGAGAGATATTGTTTGACTCATCATCTGTGGACAAAACGAAATGAGTTACTAATATTCCAAGACCCAGTCAGCAATCATGACAGTAGTATTCCTATTGCAAGGTAATAGGAAGTCGGCGCATGAAATATTGGAAGCAGTTCATAAACTCTGACAAATTAATTGTAGGCTTACCTGTAATTAAATAACTTATTGCCTTTGTAGTATCTGATAACCGTAGGTGACTTGGTAAACCCTCACTTTTATGAAAACTGCAGTTCATTACCATTCAACTCTGTCCTGAGCCAGCTGAGTCCGGCCAACACTTTCCAATGACTGTCGCTTCCTCCGCGGTGTAAATGAAATCTCGCTCTTCTGGGATGTTGTGCAGGATAGATTGGTAGTTTTAGCTCTTGACACTGACTTCATGTGCAGTGGGATTCCTCCTAATCGCCATAAGAACAGGAGCCTTTTAAAACGACTTTTATGATTGTTGTTTTCGCGTGAAGCAATCGTCGCAATGTATTTGCTGTGCTCCGTACAGGATTCCTGAAGTTTCAGAGTCATTGTGTCACAGATGTAAGTGTCGGTTACACGCAGTTAGTTGCTCGCTTGTTCGTGCCGGTCTCTGTCCTTCAGGTAGGCGACGAAAAATACTACTAACTCCGTGTGTATTTTTACAGTAAGGGTTTATATGAAGTGTCGTCTGCGCCGTAAATCCACTCTGAGAATGCTCCAAGTTATTGAGAGGGAGGAGGTTAATTGGTTTAGTTAGTAATGCGTGTAAAATTTGTTGGGCGACGCTGTGCTCTGGATCAATTCTGTTATATAATTTGGGAGTTTTAATTTTTAAGTTTTAAGGAACTTAACTTGGCCAACTTACTGAGGGGTGACTTATAATGAGAATGTTTAATGATTTTCGAAGTTTTCCGAGTTGAAGTGACTGTATTAAGGGTGATGGCGGACAAAATACAGAGACCTGTGAGAGAGAAAATCAAACTGGGTCGGAAATAATGTACTAAATTTTGGTGAGGATTATTTTACACTTCACCAGGAAAATAACCGTGTTAAGGAATGAAGGGGAGTGAGTTGAGCAGGAAGAGTAGCGCGCATCAGTGAGATCAAAAGGAATACAGATATTTTTAAAAATAATTCTGAAATTTCTGATCCTATAACGGACATTTGTTACACCGAATGCTGTCAAAATGCTGAGTATGAAGGCACAATTACTTCGACCACACGGATTCATAATATATAATAATCCCTATAGGAGTTCATATGTATGCTTATAATTTGTTATATATAGACACTTGCGTATTAGTGCTTGAAGACAAATCTGTGGATGTACAAAGGTTCTAACGACTGAAGCTTGTATTGTTGGCCTGTGATATAACGAACAAACCAGGTGGTCTGGTGTATATACATGATTCAGCCCGCAAACCAGGAGTAGCTAATAAGTTTAGAGAGTTTTGGTCCCCGGCGCATAAGGTTTTACGGAAGTTGTCAGACTGGACGTACAGGGTTATCAGTATGGCTGGTAGGGAATTTGCAGTGACTGTAAATAGGAAGAAACCGTGTTTATATCCAGAGTCGTGGCAACCACGCACTCCAGTTAAAACAACTGTCCCGTAATACACAGTTGTCTGTTGCAAGAAGCCTACAGTCACAATTAGTTCAAGGGTAATTCCGACTACAGCTGATGCGACTCGTGGTCGACAGCTTGAGTTGCAGTCAGCGCCCCTGCATAGCTCGCAAGAACGGCGAGAGGAGGAAACGCCTTTGTTGCATGTTGATGTTCGTGGAGACCCCACATGGGCCCACACCCTACTTTAGTTCGAGCCCCAGCTACTTATGATATGCCAATTACATGGCAGAGAGCGAGAGAAATAGCATGAGGATTAAGAGAACAAATTATTCTCGAAGGGAATGAAGACAGTCCAGGAGGTGAAAACGAGGATATGACCGTAGACGGGCATGAGAAAAAAATGGGGATGCCTGAATAATAGGTGTTATGACGGAACAAATGGGGTCCTAACTAACTAACTAACTGACTGACTGGCTGACTGGCTGGCTGGCTGAAAAACAAACAAACTATATATATATATATATATAAATCTCCGTGAAAAGTTGCTAGTCTCTCTTCGCGCGCCACCCCAGGTGGCGGATGGGAGAACTCTCACCTG
>Ga0123352_10006542_pt1 | contig 17842 bp, 14 predicted proteins | sample TergutLab28metaG_FD_89700 | JGI IMG/M metagenome (GOLD analysis project Ga0123352, IMG submission 89700) | Labiotermes labralis P1 segment gut microbial communities from Petit-Saut dam, French Guiana - Lab288 P1 | ecosystem: Host-associated > Arthropoda: Insects > Digestive system > Gut ... | reverse complement strand
TATTGAGGCACTTATCGTAGCGGGGCACAAAGTTTAGTATACCCTCCTCACAGAATGCGGCCGCCGATAACCCAAATGACTACTGACTATGTCAAAGAGTAGAGTCCTTGAAATCTGAGGAAAGTGTAGGGACAGATCAGAAATTGTGAAACGTCTGTCGTCACGCACTCTTTCGTTGACCTAACGCACCAAATCATCTTTCACCGAAGATGGTCGCCCACTTCGCGCCTCATCGTGCACGTTCTCTCGTCCTTCATTGAACATCTGAACCCATTTCCTAACCATACCATCACTCATCGCATTGTCACCATATACTTGACAGATCTGGTGATGAATCTCACTTGGTAGCATATTCCTAACGTTCAAAAAACGAATTACAGACCGTATTTCACAGTCGGCGGCCCCTTTAATTGTCTTAAACATGTTTAATGCACAGGAAGAAACATAAACATAACATGAATTTCACGAAATGGCGTCTGTGGCTTCTCAATTGATAGAGGAAGTCACTGAACATGAGCAAAGTAACAGTCTCGAGGATGCGCGAGAGATATGCGCAGACGGTACTTACTTTCCGAATAACCTACGTACATGCGTAGAGAAGAAAACCAATTAGATGTCACTGAATGCTTTATTGCACTTATAATTTGCTCAACATGTTTCGGGCACTTATATGCCCATCATCAGGAGCTCTAGACAATATTTGTGTTACTGCCGCATATGGTGTGTAATGCCTTGGATACTGGTGTTCGGTTGTTAGGAACAGAGCAACAGACTATGCGTCCGGGATGAAGGAAATTGTGCAACTAGTTGGTTTTTCTTCTCTACGCTCATCTGCCATATTTTGATTAAAAATTTATCGTATGTTTGTCAGTAGAATTTGTCAGTAACAACGTTATCAACAGCGGAACGGTTCGTTATTCCTAATGAGTCTGAAAGCTTTTTAAACGAAGACGCAAAGAGACTTAAATTTCTACAAAATCTTCTTCGAATGTTCAAACCATAAAGGTGGAGGCAGTAAGCTCCTACCGAAACGTCAGTAACTGTTTGTCAGTTTATATGACATCGTACCTTATAATATCGTTATCACCGTCGTTTACAGATCCAACGCCTTCTCAACATAACGTAAAGCAAATCCCATTACACACCAGGACAGGCTCTTACAGTTCCAGGCGGCTGAGGATCCCACATTTCAGAACAATCGGCATATGAAGGTGGTAAGGTTGTCAGCCTTACGCACCGGCCGCTTTTACCCCCCAGGAAATATTCGTGGTACTCATTTCTCTTAGATGCTGAGTCAACCACAGGGCCATAGTGCAACCGGAAGGATTGTGTCAATGAAAAATTCCAATGACACCATCAGAATCGAACCCGCGACCTTCCGGCTTGTAGCGCAATGCCTCAACCAACTGCGTCACCGAGTACACCTTTTAACTATAAGTATTTACTATTATACATAAAATTATATTACTACTGTTATAATATATCAAATTATATATTAAAATGGTGAGACTGGGATTCAAACAAAAACTTAGGGGAAAAGCAATGTGACACCACTGAGCTCGCCATACACGCCTACAGAGAAGTTGTTCGGTTTATTCAGCGCATGCGCAGGGTTATCCTTACAGATATGGATCGCAATGTTTCACGAACCTGTGAAAGAGACACACAATATGTCTTATGAATACACAAACGGCTCAGTAGTTGGCAGCGTTAAGAATCGTTTAAAGAGTCCACATTACTTATCAAACTATGAAATTCCTGCAGTACACTGTCAAAGACTAGAAAGGGATCCCGGGATGGCTCAGTCGGTACAGTAACTGCATTAAAGTTTGGACGAAAGACGAATCATGTTGCGCTTCCAGACAGTGGCAAGAGGCGTGTCTCTTCTCAAAGCTCACTTTTGGGCTCACACACTCTCCTCTTCAGTGCGTGCATACAATTTTTTACCCACGAGTAAAGTTGCCGGAGCCTGAAATTCGTTTGTCACCTGCATTATTTGCCAAGTTAAGAATGTCTTGCACCCTCTCTCTTCTCGTCCTTATGCCTTCACTCCTTCCACAGAGACCAATGTACGTATTTTCTGTCTTGCGTTGAATATTAATATTTCATTCATATTAACCCAAGTGTATAGGACCTTTTTGGTGGCAAAGGGCTAAGCCCATTATTGTGGGCTTGTTTGCAAAATGCATGGGGAAAAAATAATAATTGTTATACCAAGCCGTCTCCATGTAAGGGGTCCCTGTCACTACGGCATGGCGCGTTCTCAGGTTGCGGATAGAGGAACGGCCTCCGTTAAGGAGGGTAGCTGCGAATAAATTGAATAAGCCGTCGCGGACAGCCGACGAGGGGTGGTCCTCCAGCTTGGGGGTTGGGCGAGGTCCTAACAACCCCATCCTGTAAAACACTCATGTTACGAAACATTCACATGCGGGATGCTTGCTCTGGAGGCCCAGGTTAGAGACAGGTGTCGGACGCTTGTGTGTGCGGTAATGAACATTTGGGTTCCATGAAATGCGGGGAATTTTTTGACTAGCTGCAAACCAGTTAGCTGCTCAAGAAGGACTCTGCACCGTGGAGTAAGTAAGTACACCAAGCCGCTTTTCACTTTATTTCATGAAGAAGATGCACGGTCAAACAACACTCACCATTAAACTAATTTGCACCAACCCGATCAATAGGCCCATTCTCCTGGCAAAACACATTCTCCAACTAACCGCTCAAATGACATTACATTGGTGCTTACGTAAAAGCGAAGGGGATCAGAGACCAGTACTGAAGTTGTCAAATCTAATCAGCCATTACAGTTATTACAGCAGGAGGAAAGTATCTTGAGCTGATCGCACTAGCTCAGGCGTCTGATCCAGGACATCAGAGTAGAGTAGATTGAGTAGTGACCCTTGGAATGTGACTAGAAGAAGCCTAGAGAAGGCAAGGAATTAGACTGGAAAGAAAAAAACGGAAGAGGAAGAGGGAGTAGAAGAAGAGACACGAAGAAGAGGTATTAGATTGAAATGGAATCGTGTCTCAAGAGGTTTATCAAATAGGGGGGAACTGGAAAGAAGTACTCCACAGAACAGCAGCAAGTGAAATTACCGCGTCCCTCAAGATTGTTGTACAAGGGGGAACGTTAGTGGGGAATACGAATGGAAGCAGAGCAGAGAGAATTATCAGACACGTGTGTGTGTGTGTGTGTGTGTGTGTATGTGTGTGTGTGTGTGTGTGTGCGTGCTTGAAACTGGGGTAGAAATTTTCAGCAAATTTGTATAGACAACACAAGAATTTCGAATGAAAACTGTCAAAAATTAAGAAGGCGGTACGCACAGTGAATGTCAACAAAACCTACTGTGGTCTCATGAGTTTTGGCGCTGTCTTGTTCCCTTGTGCTTGGCTGAAAGCATTTCGGAGAAACTTGTCTTCATGGTTAAGATCACACGGTGTCACAACCCAGAATACCGCATCTAAGCACCAACGTCGTGAAAATCTCAATAATTAGATCATACAGATCACACGTACGAAATACCAGTTTGGTCTGTATCGCGAGTATAATGTCTCTGGAAGCGATAATTTGGAAAAAACTGAATATATGGCTGATTAGTGTGGCTGATGAGTGCCAAAAGAGAACTTTTATAAATACGGTTATGAACAACAGAGTTACTTTACACTTAAGGCACGTAGTTGGAGCCCTTTACATTGCCAACTTTTAAAGAGACAAGTTAAGACACTTTTTTATCTCAATAATTAACCAACTTGATGCAAAAAATTTTGTTTTACAGTAAGTTTATTTCATGTGCTCGAAATATGTAGGGGCTTGAAATAAACTTATCGTAAAACAAAAATTTTGTGCATCAAGTTGGTTAATGGCTGAGATAAATATATTGAGATGCACGGTCAGAAAATCGTCAAAAAAAGTTAAGACACGTCTTTCAGGGTTTCGACAAAATTTGGTAAATTACTCTGGCAAGATTCCAAATAATTTATTTTCTCAATATGATAGTATTAGTACTGTAAGTAAGCAAGAAGTGCTTAAGTAAGAAAAGGTAAAGCAATCCCATTACAGGTCTGGACAAGCCCTGAGGTTTCCAGGAGGTTGAGGCTCCCAGATTTCAAGACAGTCGGCACATGAAGGTGGTAAGGTTGTCAGCCCTACGCACCGGCCGTCTTTACCCCCGGAAATATACCTGGTAATCATTTCTGCTAGAGGCTGAGTCAGCCACAGAGCCATAGTGCGGCCGGAAGGATTATGTCAATGAAAAATTCCAATGACACCATCGGGAATCAAACCCGCGAAACCCAGGCTTGTAGCACAGTGCCTGAACCAACTGCACCACCGCTGAAGTAAGGTAATGTGTTTAAGTATCCAGCTGACACATGAATTTTATTCCTGAAGGAAATGATATTCATGAAGTGAACGAATATTAATATTTATTTCCATAATCTATTCTCCTTCGCACAATCTTCCAAGAGTACATAGATGGATGGCCATTAGAATAAATCACTATTAATTACATAAATTCGTGTGTGTCAAGCCTAGGCCTATGAGGATAGTCTATGGGTAGAAAAAATGAATAAACTAATAAAAAGACGCCTGTGCAGTTTAGTCACTGTAGAATTGCAGGATTTCTTCAAGTAAGCCACAGGACAAATGTACGATTGCCATACTACTAACATATAATTCATGTACTCGATTTAAGAATTTTTTATGTTACGGATGAAAGAATAACTTTCTTTAAATAAAATGTTCTCTGACTTTACTCCCGATGACCATTTTAGAAGAGGAAAAGAATCCCAGTTATCTAAGGATAAGGGTCAAGACAGGTTACTGCCACATTACAGCCTAACGTAAATGATATATGCGGTCTTATTTTGCACAGTTATTAAACAACACAGTCTTATATTACTATTATTATTATTATTATTATTATTATTAACAGCCAACAAATTGTATTACGCGCGTAAAGATTAAAAAACGCACTGTATATTAACGTAAGTTCAAAAAACACAAAATTTCTTTCGAATAATTGAAGAATAAGAACCTTCTCAATGCTACTTATTGTTTTATTGCACTTCTGATAGGCTCAACATGTTTCGGGCACTATTATGTCCATCGTCAGGAGTTCTCGACTATAGTGCTGATTACCACATGGGCCGTCCAGGCTGCAGGCTATAGCCAGCAACCCGGACACTTATCCAGCCTTCCTGCACCTAACTTCCAACCAAGAACAACCCAAGAACCGAACGGCCCATGTGGTAATCAGCATTATAGTCGTGAGCTCCTGATGATGGGCATAGTAGTGCCCGAAACATGTTGAGCCTATAAGAGGTACAATAAAATAATAAGTAGCATCTAGTTGGTTATTGTTCTTCAATTATCACAACAATGCACGGTCCAACACACATCAAATTTTCTTTGGAATAATTGGCCTTCATTTGCGTGTACCTTGGTTTACGCACGCACGCCAGGAATGCAACCCACGCATAAATCACGATTGCAGCGTATACATTCGTACATACATACGTACATACATACATACATACATATATACATACATACATACGTACATACATACATACATACACACATACATAGATACCGAAGATTGAACACAAAAATCTCTTCAGCTGCCCACACAGTGTGTGTGTTCAGTATGTATTTCACAATATTCAACCTCTTCAGGAATTGTGTTCTATGTGGGAAAATAAATGAATATTTATACATAAAGCCGACTAATTTTAAACTATGAGGTGCTGACAGATCTGCTTTTCCCCAAGAAAACTGTCTCAATTTATTAATAGGGTCATTTGTTTACTTATTCTCTGAAGAAGTTTTCTAAACTACGGAGCTTATATAAAATCAAACGCCAGTATGAATGATTAACAGCAAACAAGAAACAGAGCAGAACTATGAAACCTCAGACGCGATATTTCTCCTCAGGGCCAAGTGTAAAACTGGTACCATCTCGCTGAAGAAAGAAGGGTCTGAAAATTTAGAAGGGGCAATGAAGGTTTAATTGGTAAGGATTTTCCTCTCTCTAAACTGGAATTATAAGACACAATCCAAAAATAAAATATGCATTATATTTCTGCTGTGTGCTTTGTTATTTTCTCTTTTATTACCTGTTCCCAACGATTAACATAACTATGACATTCCCGATACGTAATCGTGCAGTTTCAAACAACATAATGAGGAGCACAGTAATCTGTACTTCTCACCCAATACTGCTCGGGTGATAAAATCGAGAATGAGATGGGCTGGGCATACAGAAGGTATGGGGGAGAGGAAAGATGTTCATATGGTTTTGGTAAGGAAATCTGTGTGAAAAGAGACCACTTGGGATACCCAGGCGTAGATGGGAGGATAATATTAAGATGGGTCTTCAGGAAGTGGGATGTAGGGGTATGGACTGGATCGAGATGGCTCAGGATAGGGACAGGTGACCGATATTTGTTAATGCGGTAATGAACCTTCGGGTTCCATAAAACGCGGGGAATTTCTTGACTAGCTGAAAACCGGTTAACTTCTCAAGAAGGACTCTGCTCCAAGGAGTAAGTAAGGAAGTAAGTAGGTTCAATCCCCTTCTTCCTTCGAATGACACGTTTCTAACAAACATTTATTTAAAAAATTTTAGAAATTGTCTCCTTGGGATAACCAATTCTAATACTCTTGTCTTTTACCAAAAGTGTTTTGCTTTTCATAGATTTTTTCCTCCATAAAATATTGTAATAATTTCATATATGTAGGTACTCGTCACATTCATGTTTTTCAAAGCACCATATATAAAAGATCACCACAGTAAAGCATTACAGACTAAACACGAAGAGTCTCAAAGGATTTGCGCTTCTGAAAGAAGAAAATTCACAAACTTTTATACAGAGAAGTGTGTGAGGGAACATGAGAAGCACGGAGATTGGATAAGAGCAATGACAGATCAAAGATTAGCGAATCTGTGTGTGTGAAGAAATGTTAAAACTTAAGATGGAAGAGAAATTTTAGAGAGCAGGATGCAGGATAGGAAGAGAGCAATAGAGAAGGATAGATATGAGGGAAGAGCAAAATGAGAAGTTTGAGAGTTGTGACTTCCTCTTTGCCAATTAACTCTCGATCACAGACACTTGTACTAGCAATCTGATGAGCTGGGTCAAGATTTAATGGTGAAGGATAAAGGAAATGGGAAAAAGAATTCCACCAAGAATGTTCCAAGAATACGTGTACAGATTACAAAAGAACAACACTTAGTTCCCTCTTCCTACTTTCGTAGCAGATTCTCTATCTTGCGAATCAATGAGCAGTGGCACTTCTAGTTGCCCCTGCGCCAGGATATTAATCTGTTCTTTCATAAATTTTTACTCAATTTTTTTACGTTCTTTGTTTGAAAGATATAAAATGATTTCATATTCTGAAGGTCTGTCGGACTGCACGTTTCGTCTACAGATTTACTGAACTGATTGCAATTAAATGTCGTCATACTAACTTTTGCGCACATTGGCCCTACGACATTCTTACTTCACTTTAAGCTCCACTCCAACTTCGATAATTTTTTCGGTGCGGATGGTGCCGTGCGGCACGGCACCATCCGCACCGTACACACGACCTACGCAGCGGCTCTCAAGACCACCACTCATCCAAAAACTCGGTGCAGAAAACTATACGCTGCAACTCAACATCCAATGCTCCTGATGATGGGCGTATGTACCCGAAACATGTCGAGCTAAGAATACATTAATAAAATTACCTTGTTACATCAGGTTGGCATTTCACTTTATTTCACGAGGAAGATGCACGGTCAAACAACCCTCAAGGTAATACTAATATCTGCGCTCTTCTGGGGTATTACACAGCGTAAATATTAATTACATACCGACGTTTTGGTATGACCTAACGTTCCAAATTCAATGATTAAGAAATCCAAGAAGCCTTCTTCTTGCATCGCTTGGCCCTTTAAGATAAGACCGACAGGCTGTCCTGCAACGTAGTAAGTACCAACCTACGCAATGTAACATCCAGAAGAGCGCATATTTTATCTAAACCGCGGAGGAATCCTGAAATCACTCATGGCACTAATGCACTGCTCTCCTTCAAAATGTAGGGGACCGTCCGCCCAGTAACGGGGCTTCACTCTACGTTAAGACTGGAGGCCCAAAAAACCTAGAATCATACAACATAAACACGAGTAGTACTGCTGCAAATGTTTATTACTTTATTTTGAAATTTGTCCAAAAAATATTCCGATCTCCCTGAATCTTACGCCATGATGACTGGTATGTACAGAACAATGTTTCGGAGGAGTTTAGTATTTCCATCTTCAAGGAAAAACAGTTACAAGGGTACTATGCTTCCCAAAATTAATGTAAATATCGGTCGACGCGACATAACATCCCAAAAGACTGGAATACCCTTCAACACCGTTCTAAAGGGCCACAAATCCCGCAATTTTGAAAATAGTGAATATTTAACAGGACACATATTAAAATTCCCCACGATCAAGGACAAGATATTCATGTAAGTTTTGAAAGTTCCTGTGGCAACAATACTCTATAAAATCTTCTAGAGCTAATAGCCTTGTCAGGTAATCATCCATCCCTAGGACACCCTGAGGATGGACAGAGAGTTGGTCTCTGAATCACTGGTGCATTTGAATTACCTGATGTGGCTGTCTAACCGAGAAAATATTGCAGAGAAAATATTAAGATTAACAGCACTATAAGTAGTAATGTTTGTAGTAGTATTAGTAGTAGTAGTAGTAGTAGTAGTAGTAGTAGTAGTAGTAGTAGTAGTAGTAGTAGTAGTGGTAGTAGTAGGAGTGCGAGTAGTAGGAGACTAGTAGTAGTAGGAGGAGGAGGAGAAGGAGGAGTAGGAGTGGGAGTAGTAGTAGGAGGAGGAAAAGGAGAAATTGGAGCAGTAGTAGTATAAATAGTAGTAGTAGCATTATAAATAGTAGTAGTAGTATAAATAGCAGTAGGAGAGTAGTAGTAGTAGTGTGATTAGTAGGGGAGTAGTAGTAGTAGTAGTAGTGGTAGTAGTAGGAGTGTGAGTAATAGGAGACTAGTAGTAGTAGGAGGAGGAGGAGGAGGAGGAGTGGGAGTAGTAGTACGAGAAGGAGAAATGGGAGGAGAAGGAGTAGTAGTAGTAGTAGTAGGAGTGTGAGTATAGTAGGAGACTAGTAGTAGTAGTAGTAGGAGGAGAATGAGGAGTAGGAGTGGCAGCAGTAGTAGTAGCAGTAGTAGTAGTAGTAGTAGTAGTAGAAGTAGTAGTAATAGTAGTAGTAGCTGTTGTAGTAGTAGTAGTAGTAGTAGTAGTGTGAGTAGTAGTAGTAATAGTAGGAAGAGGAGTAGGAGTGGGAGTAGCAGTAGTAGTAGTAGTAGTAGTAAGAGTAGAAGAAATGGGAATAGTATTAGTAGTAGCAGTAGTAGTAGTAGCACTGCTTTAAATATTGTTAAATAATCTGCAATTTAATGTTCGTTAAAAATCTAGACTTCTATTAGGAAGGTGCTTATTTTGGAATATACTCGTATTTCCGATTTTCCGGGCTCCTGACAGATGAATTGCTCGCTGTCAGCCTCTACATGCGAATCGGCTTTACTGACAGGCCGACTGACGACAGACAACCGTTCAAGAACAGTCTGATTGATGGCTGACCTCTTAATTAGCTCACGGGAAAATAATTTTGTTCAATTAAAATGTTTATAACAAAAAATATACGTATAAACCGTGAGTCTGTTGTACGTGAATAAACCTAGCACTTAAGTCACGTCAGGTTATTATTATTATTATTATTATTATTATTATTTGTAATAGTAGTGTTAGTAGTAGTAGTGGTGGTGGTAATGAAGTATATTCATTACATTAAGTACCACGCCCTTTCAAGTGGTAAGCTAGTAAACAAATATAAGGGAATATAATTTTTAAGTACAGAACCAAAGATCATTCGACAGTTCTATTTCCTGCATCAAATGACCTCTCATCTTTATTATTTTGCCGAATTGAACCTTCCCTACTCGAACAACCGGTGCACCAGACGGACACCTACAGAGTGTGACGATACCAGGTGCTGCATAATACAATATTTACCTCCTGATGATGAGCACAATAGTGCTCGAAACATGTAGAGGAATACAATAAACTTATTATAAAACAAGAATTTGTGCATTAAGTTGGTCAGTTACTAAGATTATTCTGAGATGCACGGTCAGAAAAACATAAAAGAAACAAAATGAAGTGCCCCAAATTCGCAAGACAAAATCATACTTCTGTTTCAAAATGATCAGTCCTATCAAAGTCGCGGGTATTCTCCTTGTCCAAGTCCCTAAGAGTCCTATGTCCCTCTTCAACATTCTAAATCAATAACTACTGCAGACCGTAGAGGATCTTCTTTCAGTTGGGGCGGGCCATTTATTGGTACGGAAAAAATAAAGGATGTATACTTGGCTGAACACTGGAGTTGCTCCACAGTATGGCAAGCGGATTCTCAACAAATCTAACACGTGTATTCAGTACCACAGACACATATGTTTCAGGACTGCGCTGACAACTTGGGGACCAATGCAGCCCCATTTCGCAACATCATGAACAACCTGGGTCACGTCCGACTTCCTTAACTCTACAAAATCTACACGCCAAATTTCCACAGGACAAAGTTCCTAAGGAGTGGAAAGTTTTAAAAAAGTATATCATCTGAAGTAGGTTCTAGACTTAAGGGCTTTGTCTGGTCGTCCTAATCTTAGTACACTTGTAGGTAAGCTATATTAAACCCAGAAAAGTACTAACCTACAAACCCAGAATAGAGAGAGAATAACAATCAAATTCAGAGGATGTCCCGTGTCGTGCCCTCCTGACGAGCCTCGCCTGCTGTCCCTTTCCACTGTTGAACGCCTGAAGACATTTCTTCAGTCATGTCACGCCTGACTCTTCTGCTACTCGACCATCAGCATGTCCGTCCTTCTGCCCGTCCTACTCCTACTTCGCGGAATTTCTCCTTATCCTTAGTTCTATTTCATCTAGGTGACGTCTTGCCATGTAGAAGCTTGCTTGCCCTTGTCTTCCTTCTTTATTCTGTCTGCGTATTCGGCTTTCTGCATTCGTCTTGTAGCCAGAAGTACTGTCACTTTTTAAAAGCAAATGGAGAGAGACTGAAGGGGGTTGGTAGGGGAGGGAAAGAATTTTCTATCTACTCGTCGAGAGATAAAAAAATAAAAACAGAAGTCTTTCCCTTGCACATGCAGCGGAATAAAAGATAAGATTTTCTCTGTAAAAACAAATTTTGCTTCCTCGACATTGAATTTTCTGTTATTACCAGGTACATTATTTTTACTTCTGTAATGTACCAGTTCTGTTTCCTGAGAATTGAATGCTGGGTCATAAAATTCTACTTGCCCATAAAAGAATGTTTTTCTGTCTTCTATAAAATTAAAATATATACCAGAGGTCAGGGGAATTCTAATTCAATTCTTATCGATTCTCAAAGAAGGAAGATTTAGATACTTGCAAAACGAACAGGCATACAATTCGCCTGGAAAATTATTTTTTACGTATTTTATTTCTTAAAAAATATTTTACTTTTTGTTCATGCAAAACTAAAATCTAGGAATAGAGGCAGAAAATTATTTTTTACAATCCAACGAAACCTTGTAGGATTTTCATTTGAAAGGTACACACGGTGTACATCAGGAAAATTTCACCAAATTACGATACAGAACTTTTTAATTCCTTCCTTCTTTCTATTCGCTAGTACCACCTCTTTTCGGTTATGATACTTCAGGCAAAAATAATAGATTAATTTAGGGTAGTGTGTTTATTTGATACGCAGAGAATTTAATTTTCTTCTGGTTGTCTAAAAGTGATGTATGCTAGCCTTTCCCTCAGTATGCAAACATTATTACACTCGTAATAGACGAGATGGTCGTCTTTGTGGGCAATTTCTACACCTGCTTCAGTTCAGGCATCGGCTTCAACTGTTTATTGACAACCAGTTATGTTACACAATTATTATACCAACTACTGCACATATATAAAATTTAAACATTAAAACATTAAAAAAGCTCCGACATGTTTCGGTCCTAGGACCATCATCAGGGAGCCATATCGTCCTTGCTAAAGTCACTATAAAAAGTCACATTAATTTCGCTGTACCGGTTGGGTATTGTGGCAGCATGCTGTGTTGCGAAGAGTGCCCTGCTACGGATGTGCATTCTGTGCTTCGTTGCGTGATACGCAACGAAGCACAGAATGCACTTCCGTAGCAGGGCATGAAAATAACCAGTTTTGTCTTCAACAGTATGTTCTGACACGTAATCAACCAAGTGCCCTTGAGAGCGGGACATCTACTTTCCTAACGTCTTCGTGAGTCTATTTGTGTTCTTAGTTACGCTTCAGCCTAAAACTGCCTCTCATTTGCATATTATACTCTTAATGCGTGTTGCGTTCCTTTACGTTGGAATTATCTACATGAATGTCCGTAATTTGGGAGTCTTTAAAGTTCGTGCCATCAGCACAGAGGGGCCAGTATAGCTGTTGCTCTATCAGACCGAACCTTGACCCCAGATGGCGGTGCTGTTCATCGCCAAACCTTGGTCACTTTATCTTCGGTTTAGTTCCAGTTGAAATGTAATGGCACACGGTGACGCACAGGAGGGGAAGTGAAGGGGAATCTGGCGAGTGGAGTAGGTAGCCAGTACTCTTCACACTACCTCAGAACATGGTGTATCCAGCATTACTACCGCTGATGCGTACACCTCGGCTGCCAGCAGTCGACTGAACTGACGCTCTCGGTGATTTAAAAGGACTCGTCCGTTTCGCCGTAAGACGAAATCTGGTTTCTGCGCGTGTGCTATCACATTTCATCTGGCCTGTAATTTTAGAGAAGGGTGGATGGGCCCCAAGGTCGGTCTGAACGGGTGTGAAAAAAAGCATGAATTGTTCCCAAACCGGAGTTTTAACTCCGGACCTCCGGCCTGTAGCGTAGTCACAATACTATCTACGGTATCCTGACATTTAAGTTACGTTTTGGAGTAAAGTATGATTACCTTCGATCAGTTTCTGGGAAATATTTTATGTATAATCTTCGTTTGATTGTCTTAGTTCCAACACTGAAGTATCTCATGCAATATATTATTAGTATTATTATTAAATCGTTATCGCCCTTAAGGGAAACATTTAAAATTATACACCTGAAATAACCAAGTTTTTACGATAAAATACATTGCAGCCAGTCTATCTTTGTATGTTCATGAAATGTTATTTCCCATAATAACTGTAACGTAATTTTTATATCTTCATATCCTGACGCATGTGCGCAGTGTCCAGTGTGGCTGCTTTCTGTTGTTCTTTATACCGTATTTTCCAGGATTATTATTATTATTATTATTATTACCGTCTTCGTCATCACACATAGTTTCGTCATCATCAGCAGCAATTTAAACCCCGTAGTCAATTTTCAGTGCCTTAGTTTCAGCCCCTTAATTATCCTCTGAAAATGCGCTCGCCACAATTCCTCTTATATCTGAACGTATGGATCAGAAGGGGCATTGTTATTATAATATCCTTGTTCAGTTCTTGCTGACCTTCTCTTTTTGTTGTATGAAGTGAACTAGTTACGTCTTAGGTAGTTAATACTGACTCATAAGATGCAAAATTCCTCACACCTCTCTAATTCCCCTTTTCGATAGGTCTGTAAATATTTCCGACAAAATAAGAAAAAAATATGGTTGTTATACTGTCTTGTTAAGCTGACACAGCAGATCTTTACACCAGCAGTTAACAAGACGCGCTCATTTGTCCCGTGTTCCTGACAGTGTTGAAAGATTTATAACTAGTCTTATCCAATTATTCTCACGTAAAGTGTAGCGGATCAGTTCTACAAGTACACAGTAACAAACTCCACACAGATAATATTCATCCACACTAAACACATTCAAAACTTTGCGCTAAATCTGACGTCAGCAACTAGCAGTCAATCATACCGTAGCAATTCTTGTACTCTGTGCAGGAAATATCATTATCTCCTGTTATAATACGATTTTATGCCGAATGGAATGGGCGTGATATAGATTGATATGCATTTTATGTTCGGTCACGCATGCACAGGTACAGTATGTACGTGAATCAGGTTTCACAGAGTTAATTTCCGGGAAAATTACTTTTTATTGACCTGGTACTGGAACCTGGAACAGGGAAGTCTATAACACTGTTGAGCAATGAAATTTGTCCCCAAGTAAAATGAGGTGGTTTCAATATACTTTTTGCGCTGATTACAAATGTAAAATCAGTTTTGCGACATCACTTAAATTTTCTGTGGAACAGGCACATTAAAGAAGAAAGCGCTTGCGGTCGACAGGTTTATAGGCTCACCAGGCAGATAGACCGAAACAGAGAGCTTATTCATTCCTGAATGTTATGACACTTTTAGGGTTTCAGGGAGCATAACACAACATATGGTATGGAATGTTTCAATAAGGGTTGTCAATCCAGTTTACCTTGTTCCTTGGCGAAGTACGGTGGTCCGCGATAGTGAGCGTCTCTCTCTTCAGGTACCGCACGTTCTTAACTGAGAATTTGTTTTCGCAATGTTCACTGAAATTGTGAACCAAAGTGTGATAGTGTTAATTTACACGTAATTAATTTGAAAAATAATAACCTAAATGTACTTTGCTGAGTTCTTGTTTCCGCCGTGTCTCGTAAATATGTTAATTCGCCGAACTTATTTTGTTACGTTTGTGTTGAATTTACCCCATTGTCAGCAGAGAAAATCCATTACCCCTATAGCGAAGAAGGCATAAGAATTATATTTTGGCTGTAAATTTGTGGATCAGGACAAGAGCTGGGCACCAAATACATGTTGCAGTAGATGTTCGCGATATTACCGTGGCTGGCTTAAGGCCGATTAACACATTGCAAGCCGTCCCCACGCCGTGCCCATGCCGTGTTCATGCCAGGCCATGCTGCTAATTCACACATGCCATGCCGTGCCCCTGCCATGATCCGATAATGCCATGTCCTTCGTGAAAGTCCGCGTGGTAGCCGGAAATATCCGAACTGCTAGTCCAACAGTTTAACAGGTCGTCTTTTTTGTAGTGTGCTGGTACCGCTCTTTTCCTCGTCCATGACAAACGTTGTTTGGTTTCACACTGGCCACCTGCATCTGAGATTGGTATGCTTCTGATAACAACCTTCGTGGAACTCCGCGTGGTAGCCGGAAGAAGCCGAACGCCTGCAGGTAGCCCACAGGCCGTCTCTCGACGGACGTGCTCTGCCGTGCCCTTGAGAAGAACGGCATGGTCGGAGCATGGCATGGGCATGGCATGGCATGGCACGTCATGGTATGTGTGATTCGGCCTTTATTGGCACTCACTAATCAAAGCCTTTCGCAGTCCCTATGTTTTGGAAAGAACACAAGGATCATATTACCGGTTACTACTTTCGTTTAACAGAAACAGATAGCCATAATTCCAAATCTACACATACCATGGTCTACCCCATTATTCCTTCGGCCGTAAGACCTGTTGAACATAACTATTTCCTATCAACTCCTAAGACACCTCAAAACTGGACCCTGCATGAAGAAGAACCAACCAGTACCATTCCAGAAGAGGAACTTGCACCTTCGTGCTCCAATGTGGATCCTGATTTCCCGGAACAAACTGTATCATCTAGCATCGCAGTCCGAACTTAACGATCCAGTGCGAAACCTCTATCCTCCGAAAATCAACCGGACCTCTTGGCTTCTCGTCTATGGGGAGGGAATTTGTTACGGCAAAGTGTCACACATGAAACGCCAGCAATCACTGTTATCATTTTTTTATGGACGGCGAATTAGTCTATTGTAATGATGTGGAAGGACTTCAGCAAGAGTTGGGATGTACACACAACTCTGAAGAATGGAGACTTTTTGTAGATTTGTCTCAGTTTAGTTTAAAGGCGGTGTTGCTACATAAAGGAAATAAAGACTGCCCACTCTGTCCACACGAAGGAAACCTACGAGAATATGGATTTGCTTTTGAAAGCTATCAGTTACCCAAAATATGGATGGAAAACATGTGGAGAACTTAAAATCATAGGGTTACTAACAGGAATGCAGTCAGGCTATACAAAGTTGTTGCTGTTTTCTTTGTGAATGGGACAGCCGAGCAAAAGACCAACATAACAAATTTAAGGACTGGCCAAATAAAGCAAACTCAGTTTCAGGGGAAAATTGTGTCAGAAATCGACCGCAAGGTGAGATTGATAAGATTTTGTTACCGCCACTAGGCATTAAATTGGGGTTGACGAAAAACTTCCTTGAAGTTATGAACAAACATTGCAAGGGTTTTGAGTATTTGAAAGAAAATTTTCCGGAAGTCAGTGATGCCAAGTCGAAAAGAGGGCGTCTTTATTGGACCGCAAGTTCGTGAAATCATTAATGATGATCTAATTGAACACCTGTTGACGGCAACAGAAAAACTTGCATGGTTAACGTTCCTAGCGGTTTGTCTATTTTTTTTTTTTGAAACGTAAAAGCGGAAAACTACAAAGGACTTGTTGTGGACTTGGTCAACGCATACCACACTACGGGGTGTAATATGTCATTTAAGATTCAATCTTTACTTTCACACTTGGACATCTTCCCTCCGAACCTGGGCGCATTGAGCGACGATCATGGGGAAAGGTTACGCCATGGAGAAAAGATTTGCAGTTACGTCGTCACAGAACATGTTAGCTGACTATTGTTGGAACCTTACTGACAGTTAAATAGTCACAGAACATGTTAGCTGACTACTGTTGGAACCTTACTGACAGTTAAATAGTCACAGAACATGTTAGCTGACTACTGTTGGAACCTTATTCAAGAGGTTTCTATTGGCAGTTGCAAACGAATGAGTTACAGAAATGAGCTTTAAAGGTCAGTAAAATCAAACATTTAATTTCACATTTTTATTGTATAATTGCATGAAGTCACTTTCATACAACATTTTTCCCGGTATTTTTAATTCCCTATGTTCATTTCAACATGAAAAAAATTATTTCAAACCGTCGGACCCAATTATACAATTGTAGATTTCAGTAAAATATGGTAAAAACCGTTGAAAATGCCCCCCAGAACACTAACGGAAGCTGCAGAAAAAGTTAGATGACAGCATATTCTCGTTTTCAGATTTGGATTCATGGCGGCCAAGTTATAAATATTCACCTAATTCATTCAGGGGCAAACCAAAAAGTTTTAATTTGTTCTTCTGTGTATTCATTCCTCATAAATATGCCAACTCTGTACATTCCATTACTAACTGGTGTTTCACTTCACTACAGACGTTACAGCCACGGAATATCTGGAACGAACACAAAATAGTTCAATTCTCATTAAAACTCGTATACAAAAACACGTTCTCTTAAATAAACAATTATCGAAATTTGTCATTAAGGGGCCGATCGCTGTGGCCGGGATGTCTAAGGTGTGGGTCTGTAGCCGCTTGCTCGCTGGGACTGAGGGTTCGAATCCCGCCGTGGCCATGGATGTCTGTCTCTTGTGAGTGTTGTTTGTTGTCAGGTAGAGGTCTCTGTGATGGGCTGATCACTTGTCCAGAGCACTCTTACCGACTGTGGTGTGTCTGAGTGTGATCTCGAAATTATTTACAATAAGGCCTAGGCCAACCAGGGCTGTCGAACCATAAAAAAAAAGATAGACAGGTGTGTATACTTTATGGCCAATACCCGATACCTTTGTCAGACGTTACCAAAATTATACACTTTACAAAACTTCATTTCAAATCCAAATATTCGTGAAAATCAATTCCGGTTCGTTCGCGCGCCCGTTTTAGTGTGTGTGTGTGTGTGTGTGTGTGTGTGTGGTGTGTGTGTGTGTGTGGGGTGTGTGGGTGT
>Ga0123352_10006541_pt1 | contig 17843 bp, 19 predicted proteins | sample TergutLab28metaG_FD_89700 | JGI IMG/M metagenome (GOLD analysis project Ga0123352, IMG submission 89700) | Labiotermes labralis P1 segment gut microbial communities from Petit-Saut dam, French Guiana - Lab288 P1 | ecosystem: Host-associated > Arthropoda: Insects > Digestive system > Gut ... | reverse complement strand
TCAATCTCATCACTCACGAATCACACTTAGCTTTTCGTTCGCAATTACTTAAAACTTATACCAAAAAAATTTCCAAGGGTTTGCTTGTTTCAAGCTTCAATGTTGTTCAATTTTCAAGGTGCATAAGGCTTTCGCCTTTTCTCAGCCTCACAGTTTGTCTTTTCGTTGCGACGCCAAGAATTTTACTTTAACATAACTTTCCTTGTCTGTCAAGAGGTTTTTTGAAAAGTTTTGCGCAAATTTTGCATTTAACTTTCCGCCCCCAAGACAGCTAGATGATAGTAACATATTGTGCCGGTTGGTGTCAATACCCTTTTTGACTTTATTTTGGTTTTTTTTCACCATCTCGCCAATTTGTTGCCCAACCGCCAGGTATTGCTGGGTTTTTCGCGATTTTGCAGCCTTTCTCTCGCCGGTCAAACCGCCACAAGAATATGAGCGTAAAAAGTGCCGCCCCCACGATTGCAGAGACAGCACATATGGTGGACGATAACGGACTTGAACCGCTGACCCTCCGCACGTCAAGCGGATGCTCTACCAGCTGAGCTAATCGTCCATAGATTAGAGATATCATTATAGCTGATCGTCATCCAAAAAGCAACAGATTCGCCGAAAATTGCCATATCGCCGACACCACTCATGTCTTTTCATCCCTTTTTTGTCGGATGTGACCAGATTGTGACAATGGACAATGTACAGTTGACAATTGACAATGAATGTATCGCTTCGCGATGACTTAAAACGATGTCCGCGCAGTGGATACCATAATCATCCATTGCCATTGTCAACTGTCAACTCTTTTTAGGCGCGTAGTTCAGCGCCCAGGGGGCGCCGTAATTGTCGGTGACGATCGCGTGGTATTCGCCCCAGAATGTCTGCTGTAGCGGCATACCGATCTTTCCCCGTGCGCAGAGGCTCTCATATGCGCCTTCAATCTCCTCCATGCTGTCCATGTGCAGCATGAGGGTCATGTTGCCCGGGCGTTTCCGGCGCTCGTCAAAAATGTCGGCGAAGTAGAGCACACAGCGCGGGTTAATGTGCAGCTCAGCGTGTACCACCTTGCCTTTTTGGCCGGCGAACATCTCAAGCTCTTCACTCATTTGTAAATTTTTTACTTTTCCGCCAAAAGTTTGGTGATAAAAGTCGAGTGCGTTTTTGCAGTCCTTTATATAAACTTCGGGAATAATCTGCTTGATGGCCGATCACCTCGCTTGTTATGCCGGCGATAGCTGTAAGGACGTATGCCGACGATATTTTTGATTGTTTTTCATCCCTTATTTTTCGGTAAGCTTGATGTAATTATGCTGGTAATTCATTGACAAGCCAGCCAGCATTTTGATCTATTCGCAAAAATTACTTTTGTCGAAAGGATGGACATTTGCGCAGATGTCTACTATAATGGATCATGCACGAAGCAACAAATAATACAATTATGGAGTTGATGCTTTTTGCCCTTCTCAATTGAGAAGACCTTGCGCCGGTTCCGGACCGAGTCGGTGTCCGAGTTTTACCTACATATTCAGCCGCTGTTAGACCACGGACAAGTTCAGGCGCTTGCCGATTACACCCAGCACAACTGTTATTCAAGGCTCAGTCACTCGCTTGACGTGGCCTATTATAGTTTTGTGGTCGCAAAGCTCTTTGGGTGGGACCGGGTGAGCGCAGCCCGGGGCGGGCTTTTGCATGACCTTTACCTGTATGAGGGCCGCGGCAAAGGCCATATGCGCGGCCACGCGCAGATCGCGCTCGAAAATGCAAAGCAAATCTGTGCGCTCAACAAAGTCGAAGAGAACATCATCAAGCGGCATATGTGGCTGTGTACCCTTATCCCGCCCCGCTATAAAGAGGGATTTGTGGTCACTTTCGTAGACAAATACTGCGCGGTGCGCGAAGCGCTGATCGGCCTGAAAAACCGCAAGTGGGAAAGTATTGCCGGCCGCAGAAAAGTTGAAATTGGCGAAACACTGACAGCCACTACATAAACAAAATCACAAAAGGGCAAGACCACACGGGTCTTGCCCTTTTTTTTATGCTTTCAGGGTAAGCGGATACAACACCTATTTTTTGCGATCAAGCGCTCGGCCGCGGCGCTGATGTCGCCCGCGGTCAGGCCAAAGTGCCCGGCCAGCGCTTCGGGGTCGCCCGACTTGCCAAATTCGTCCTTGACGCCCACCCGCTCGATGTAGGTGGGGTACTTTTCGCTGAGCAGTTCGGCCACCGCACTGCCCAGGCCGCCGATAATGTTGTGCTCTTCGGCGATAACGACGGCACGGGTCTCTTTGGCGGCTTTGAGGACAATTTCTTCATCCAGCGGCTTGATGGTGTGCAGGTTAATCACCCGGGCAGAAATTCCGCGCTTCGCGAGCATCTCGCGGGCGGCCAGAGACGCGGCCACCATATATCCGTGGGTGAGGATGGCAAGGTCGCCCCCCTCGGCCAAAGTCACGCCTTTGCCCAGTTCAAACTTGTAGGACGGGATATCGTTTGTAATCTGCGGGACAGCCAGCCGCCCGGTCCGCATATAACAGGGGCCGGTGTGGTCGATCATCGCCTTGACGGCCAGACGGGTCTCATTGGCGTCGGCGGGGGAAAGCACAGTCATCCCCGGCAGCGCGCGCATGAGGGCGATGTCTTCAAGGGCTTGATGGGTTGCGCCGTCCTGCCCGACGGTTACGCCGGCGTGAGAGCCGACAATCTTGACATTCAGTCCGGGATACGCGACCGAGTTGCGGATCTGGTCGTAGACGCGGCCGGGGGTAAAGATGGCAAACGAGTGGGTGAACGGAATTTTCCCGCAGGTAGCCAGCCCGGCGGCCACCCCGATCATGTTGGCTTCGGCGATCCCCATATCCAGATAACGCTCAGGGTAGGCCGCGCCAAAGGTGGCGCTCATGGTCGATTTGCCCAGATCTGCTTCAAGGGCAATCACCCGCGCATCCCCGCCAAATTCTTTGAGGGCGTTGCCGTATGCGACCCGGGTTGCGATTTTTTCCATCTAGCCCACCTCCTTTTCGAGCGCGGCAATGGTTTTGTCCAGTTCAGAGGCCGCTTGTTCGTACTGTTCTTTGTTGGGCGGCGCGCCATGCCAGGCATAGTTGTTTTCCATAAAGCTGACCCCTTTGCCTTTGACCGTTTTCGCGAGGATCATGCTGGGTTTGCCTTTGGTTTGGCGGGCTTTCGCCAAAGCGGCGCGCAGGCTGTCAAAGTCGTGGCCGTCGGCGGGAATGACTTTGAAGCCGAAAGCGGCGAACTTTTCGTCCAGCGGGTACGGGTTGAGCACTTTGTCAATCTCTCCCGAAATTTGCAGGTTGTTGTTGTCCAGAATGGCGACCAGATTATCCAGCTTATAGTGGGCGGCGGACATGGCGGCCTCCCAGATTTGACCCTCCTGTATCTCGCCATCCCCCAAAACGCAGAAGACCCGGCTGTCTTTTTGGTCAAGCTTGGCGGCAATGGCCATCCCAACACCGACCGAGAGGCCCTGGCCGAGTGATCCCGTGCTCATATCCACCCCAGGCACACCGTTCATCTCAGGGTGGCCGGAAAGGTTGCTTTTTACTGTGCGAAAGCGGTTGAGCTCATCAATATCAAAGTATCCGCGCAGCCCAAGGGCGGCGTAAAGGCCGGGTGAACAGTGCCCTTTTGAGAGGACAAAGCGGTCGCGGTCAGGGTCGCGGTCGTTTTGCGGGTCGACTTTCATTTCTTCCCAATAAAGGACAGATAAGATTTCGGCCAAAGAAAGTGAACCGCCAATGTGGCCCGACTTGGCGAGATAGACGGCCTCAAGCACCCAGCGCCGGATTTGGGCGGCTGTGAGGGCGAGCTTGTCTTTTTTCATGGTGTTACCTCCGTTCAGGCTGGGTAAGTGAGCGTTTGCGCCCACCTGTAATACTTTATATTGTACCCCTCCGGGCAGGTGATGTCAATGTAGTTGTTGGGGAATTGAAGCGAATGATGCCATGCACACCCGCCGCCGCTTTACTATTTCATCAGCTACGCAAGCTCAGCCGAAAGCCGTTTTATTCCGTCTTCCATTCGGGCAAGTGTATCATTTTTACCGAGCAGTAAAGCCAGTTCCAGCCCGCCGCCGGGTGTGATCCCCTTACCGCTCAACGCAGTCCGCAAAGGCCAAAGCAGGATCCCGTTTTTAACGCCAAGCGTCTCGATCAGCCCGAAAATCGCATTGTGCAGGCCGTCATGTGTCCAGTCGCTCAGGCCCTCAAGCACCGGCGACAGCTTGCGCAAAGCATCCAGACTGCTTTCCCGCGTGGTTTTCATTTTCTTGTGTTCATAAAGCACGGTATCATAGTCAGGCAAAACGTCAAAGAAATCAACCTTCTCAGGCAGATCGCTGAGCACCTCACACCGCGGGTGCAAAAGGTCAGCCAGCAGACGGGTGTCGACGTCCCCGCGCTTGAGCGTCCTGCGCAGCCAGGGCAATGCCAGCGTGTGAAAGCGCTCGCCGTCCATCCCGCGAATCCATTGGGCGTTTATGTGGTTGAGTTTGAGTGTATCAAAAATAGCCGGCGACTTGCTCAGTCCGGTCACTTTGAACGCCTCGGCCAGCCCGGCCAGCGAGAAGATTTCTTCCTCGCCGCCCGGCGACCAGCCCAACAGCGCAACATAATTGAGGATGGCCTCGGTTAGATAGCCCTTTTCGATCAAATCCTGATAAGACGCGTCCCCATGCCGCTTTGAGAGCTTTTCGGTGGCGTTCTTCATGACCGGCGCGCAGTGAATATAAACCGGCACCTCCCAGCCGAACGCCTGATAAAGCAGGTTGTACTTGGGGGAGGAGGACAAATACTCGTTCCCGCGGACCACATGGGTGATCCCCATCAAATGGTCATCAATTACGTTGGCAAAGTTATAGGTCGGCATCCCGTCGCTTTTGATCAGGATCTGGTCTTCAAGCTCGGCGTTCTCGACCGTGATCTCTCCGTAAACAACGTCGGAAAATGTGGTCTTGCCCTCCAGCGGCATCTTTTGGCGGATGACCCACGGCTTGCCGGAATCTAAATTCTCGCGAACCTGATCGGGAGAAAGATCGCGGCAGCGGCGGTCATAACCGGTGATCACACCGGGGGTTTCATCCTTGTCTTCTTTCGCGCAAAAACAGTAGTAAGCCGCATCCTTGTCGGCCAACTGTGTCGCGTAATCTTTGTAAAGACCCATCCGCTCGCTTTGGATGTAAGGCCCGACCGGCCCGCCGATATCCGGGCCTTCGTCCCAGTGCAGCCCGGTCTCTTTTAAAGTGGCGTAAATGACATCGACCGCGCCCTCGATCTTCCGGCCCTGGTCGGTGTCCTCAATTCGCAAAAGGAACTGCCCGCCGCTGCCTTTGGCGATCAGATAGGCGTAAAGGGCGGTCCGCAAATTGCCCACATGCATATATCCGGTCGGGCTGGGCGCAAAGCGCGTGCGCGCCGATTTGATTGTTTCCATTTTGTTCACTGCTCCCCTTGTTATAGTTGACAGTTGATAGTGGACAGTTGACAGTAAATGTGTCCGCTGCGCGGACGTTATTTAAAATGAATCGCAGAGCCAGCGGCAGTCCGGTACGGACTTAGCGATACCATAGCTGTCAACTATTGGTACATACACTGTCAATGGTGGAAATAACGTAAATAATGCTTATTAGTTGTAGCAGATTATATCTACTTCATCTTTTTACATAACGAGAGAAGCTTCTTTGGCAGTTCTTGGATATTCCCCTCACAGAGAGCGTAAAGCTCCATTCCCTTTTCAGTAAAGCCGAATTTTTCAATATAAGCCAATACAAATTCGCCATGTACACTTTGATGTTCGCCGTCACAAATCTTAATGTAATCTACAACAAGTTTATGATAAGCCTCATCAAGCAGACCGAGTGCAAACACCGCAAAAGTTCCCGGCATAGCACAATGCTCGGCTTCCAGATTATTGTACCATTCAAATTCTTTCATCGCAAGTTGTGCATATTGTTTAATTTTATCGTGTAACTCGGAATGCTGAACAGCATTCGCAAATAGCTGATTAACACCTTTCTTGGGGAGTTTTTTAATCGGCAAATAATTCTTTGTCGAGCTACGAAAATCAATAGAATAAGAGCGCGGAAATTCTGTTTTCAACAACTGAATCAGGAAGTCGAGCACCTTTTCATAATTGGCTTTGCTATCCTCTTTCATGACGATTCTTATCGTTGCAAAAGCATCATTCGACACACATGTAAGAAAAGGGTCTTTATATTCCGATACTTCTTTGGGGATATCCCCACTACCGTGTTTTTTTAGTTTGGCTGGCAAATCAGAGCCGAGAGCTGTTAACCAGTCAAATATTTCTTCTGTGGTAAGTGAGTGGTCATTCGCACCATATTTTTTGTGGCAAAGGGCAGTATAACAAGCAAATTTGAACTTATCTTTGAGGGTAGAGCCTTGTGGCTTGTCTTCTTTTAAGTGCCAATAGAGCATGATTGCATTGTTTTTATCTTGGGTGGCGTAAAAAAATGGTTCTCTTATGTTGAATTCTACCCAGTCCCGCAACGGGTTCAAAAAATGGTAGTAAAGTTCACCGCCGGGGGGGAGTAAATTTCGCATCTTTTCTGAGAAAGTGTGCGCCTTTTCAAAATCAAATCCTGATTTATCAAGTTCCCATAAAAAATATGTGAAAACATAATCAGGGTGTAATTTCGAACCTTTGAAATGGATAGGGTATTTGTTTACAATATCTGCCTTATCATCTAGTATGTCGTTAACACAGTCATCGTATAAGAATTTCCTGTCGGGCTTTTTTGTAAATTCCTCACGCAAATATTCTCTTAATTCACTAAGTTTTGTAAGGCTTTCAAGTGAAAAATAGTCGCTCATATTCTACCTCATAAAAATGATTTGTTTACGCTTACCTCTGTTCATCTAAACCACCACCGCCTAAAGGCGGTGGGTTCGGGTTGCGGCTGAAGCCGCCTAAAGTAAGGACGCGCCTTAATGTTAGGTGGTATTAATCCCCCTCTAGCCAGCCTCGCTTCACTACACCCTTTCATTCTGCTCCTTGACGGAACGCTTGCGTGTGCAGAAGCAGGTTGACCTAAAGGTTTCGCCTGAAGGCGAGGGGTTTTAACCCCATTATACAGACAATAATGATTATTTGCGGGTGTCCTTTTCGCCTTGTTTTCGTAATAGTCCAGTGAGTTCATCTTGATTTTTTATAACCCTGCTCATGCCGATAAAAATTCCACCACCGATAAAAGCCAGTACGCTTATTATCCTAAAAATCACATCTTCCCAAAGGTTTAAGCGAACGATTTGAAAAATATAGTATAAGGACATACCGACCAAAATTAACCCTGTAAAAAAAAGTGTAGTTGAAACAATTTTGTTCATGAGCACCTCCACAAATATAAATTTTACGCACGTACCATATTCGTTGGGTACATAAGTGCACTCTTTGTGTTTCATGTGTTTTAGTAGTTATCATCAGTCAGTCTGTGCATTATTTGAACCCTTCACAGATCATCTCTCAATTGTCAACTATACTCCCCATTCTCGCCGCGAATGCTTGCTTCTCCCGCCGAGATGGGTTTTCGCTTGCCGTTTATCTCGACAATCAGGCTGCCGGCGGCGGTGATATCCACCGCTTTTCCGCGGCGTGTCTGGCCGTTTGATATTACCTGCACTTCTCTGCCCAGCGTGATGCAGTGCCGGCGGTACTCGTCCCAAAGCGGCTCAAGGTCGTCGGCTGAAATCTGCGCGATTATCTCTTCAAGCGCGTTACAGATGGCGGATGCCGCCTGTTTTTGAGAAAAACGCTTGTCTGTCGCCAAAAACAGTGAGGTCGCATATACTAAACCGAGACGCTCAAAAGTCAGCGCCGTCTGGTTTAAGTTTACCCCGATTCCGATGGCCAGCAGATGCTGATCGCCAAGTGAGCGGCTCTCGCAGAGAATCCCGCAGAGCTTGCGCCCCTCGTGCAGCAGGTCGTTGCTCCACTTGATCTGAAGCGGCAAACCGGTGAGTGTTTTCAGCCCGCGCCGGACGCCGATCGCGACCAAGAGCGGCAGGCGGGTAATGCCCGCGAGGCTTGCGTCTTTGATGAGAACGCTCATGTACAGCCCGTCCCCGGGGGCCGAGCTCCAGCTGCGGTTTCCGCGGCCTTTGCCGCCGGTCTGTCCGTCCGCGATCACCACGGTCAGGTCAGGCAGGTTATCGCCCTGTTCTTTGAGATATTTGTTGGTCGAGTCCACCTGTGGAAGATGGATGAGCGACCGGCCGAGTGTGCGGGTCGTCAGGTCGGGCAGTGTATCCAACCGGTTCACCTCAAGTCTTGACAATCCGCAGTTCAACCCCGCCGCCCTCAAGCAGAATCACGCCGTAGCTGGTTCCGGCAGAGGCGCGGTCCTGGCTGACCGTGCCCGGGTTAAAGAGGTAGACCCCATCCTTGCGCCCGGTGAAGGGGGTGTGTGTATGACCAAAACAGATGATGTCCGCGCCCTGTTTTTTGCCCGCGGCCAAAATCTGGTCCCGCCCGTTTTTGACCCCGTACATATGGCCGTGGGCGATGAAAATCTTTTTATCGCCAAAAGTCAGGAGCTCTTCATTTTTGGCGGGTGAGCCAAGGTCACAGTTGCCGGCCACAAAGTGGATGCGCTTGTCCGGATAAAGCGTGCGCAGATCGTCCATCTCCCACTCGCCGTCCCCCAGGTGGAGGTAAGCTTTCGCGTCCGGTTGTTCTTCCATCACCCTGCGCAGAGCGTGAAACCCGCCGTGTGAATCTGAAAAGACTACAATGCGCACGATAATTCTCCCGAAGCGTTGATGTGGGGCGACCATCCGTTTTACGTAATACTGTTATCTATCCTATCATAAAATGAAACTAAAGAAAATAGGCGGTGCTGAGAAATGTTAAACGAAATTAAGAAAAACGCGCTCTTACAAATGGCCGGCAAACAACTGGGAACCGACCCCGCACAGCTTAAACAAAAGCTGGACTCCGGGCAGACAGACGATATTGTAAACAGCTTAAACCCACAACAGCGCGACCAGCTGAGCGCGCTGCTGCAAAACCCGCAGGCGCTCAGCGCCCTGTTTGGCAGCGCGCAAGTGCAAAACCTGATCAAGAGCCTGGGGGGAGGGGCTAATGGACAATGAACAATTGACAATGGACAATTAGCAATACAATAACTGTCAACTGAAAAGGAAGGAGACGGCCGGCATGGATGATCTTTCCGCAACCATAAACAAAGTCCTCAGCGACCCCGAAAGCTTGCGGCAGCTGCAAGAAGTCGCCGCCTCGCTGGGGCTTTCGCCGGGGGGCTCCGAGCCGGCTGGCGCTCTGCCGCCGCCCGCTCAAAGCGGGGGCGGGCGGCAATCCTCCCCGCCGCTCAACTGGACAATGGGCGCCGGCGCCGGGCGGGGGAACAACCGAAGGCAGGGGCAATCCGGTCAAAACCACCGCTCACATGAGCCGCCCCCGCGAGGGGACGATTTGGGTTATATAAAAAGTATGCTCGAACAATTGGTTGAAAATACCAAACCGGCGCCATCCTATACCCCGCCCCCCGAACAGACAAGCAGCCTCCCGGACTTGAGCGCACTGTCCGGGGTTCTAAACGGCTTGGGCGGCGGGCAGCAGTCCGGGTCGGGCGGCCCTGATTTGAGCGCCCTCTCCGGGATTTTAGGCAACCTGTCCGGTGGGCAGCCGACAGCCCCGGCGGCGGGCGGCGGGCTTGATATGAGCGCCCTGTCAGGGATATTAAACGGCTTGGGCGGCGGACAATCGGCCGGGTCAGGCAGCCCCGATCTGAGCGCACTTCCCGGGATTTTAGGCAATCTGACCGGCGGGCAGCCGGCAGCCCCCGCGGTGGGCGGCGGGCTTGATATGAGCGGCCTGTCAGGGATATTAAACGGCCTGGGCGGCGGACAATCGGCCGGGTCGGGCGGCCCCGATCTGAGTGCTCTGTCCGGGATTTTAGGCAATCTGACCGGCGGGCAGCCGGCACAGCAAACCCCGGCCAGCGGTGTTTCCGCCCTCACTTCGATGTTGGGCGGGGATGCGGGGTCTTCCGGCGGCTCACCCCCGGCCGGCGGCGGGATGAATATGGGGATGCTTTTAAAATTCCAGCAGGCGCTGAGCGGAATAAACGCAAACGCCGAGAATGTTCGTCTGATGATGGCCCTCAAAAGCCAGCTGAAAGACGAAGCCAGAATCGCCAAAGTCGACGACGCGCTCAAGGTTATGCAGGTCGTTCAGTTCTTGCCTCTGCTCAAAGAAAGCGGAATCTTCGGCGGGCTGGACGAAATGTTGGCCGGCCTGCCGCTGGGCGGCTTGTTGGGCGGCCAGAATACAGGCGGCGGGCTGGGCAGTCTGTTAAGCTCGCTGACCGGGAACGCCGGGGGCGGGCTGTCCGGCCTGCTCGGCTCGCTGACGGGAAGGAGGTAAGGCGATGGCTACGAGTTTTGCCGAAAGTCAGGACACCTTAAGCCGGGTGCGGGAGATGCAGGAGCGCATCCGCCAGAGCGCGGACACAGGCCCCGATTACCGGAACTGGAGCACCAACCCGAACATCCGCCGCCAGACCCGTATCCGACAGGAGGAACCCGAACCCGCGCCGCCCATCTTTACCCCGCCGCGGCCTGAGCCCACGCCTGCGCCGCAGCCTGAGCCGGTGTCGGAGCCGCAGGCCGAAGAACCCCCACAGCAGGAAGAAAATCGCCGCCAGCACCGGGGGAACACATCCAACCGGAGGGCAAGCAGGCCCCCGCCCGACCCGCCGCCAAACCCCGAACCCTCCCAGCCGCAGGGCGGAGGCGACACCACCCTGCTTCAGGATATCCTGGGCAAAGTCGGGCTGGACGACGACCGGGTGCTGATCCTCGGCCTGATCTTAATCTTAATCAACGACAAAGCCGACACCACGCTGATCCTGGCGCTGCTCTACCTGCTGTTGTAAGCGCAATGGACAGGGACAGTTGACAATAATGGTATCGCTTCGCGATTTAATTTAAAATCATCGCGAAGCGATACCTTCATTGTCAACTGTCCCTTGTCCACTGTCAACTGTTATCTAAAATACCTGTCCAGCAGGCCTTTAAAGGCCGCGCCGTGACGGGCTTCGTCTTTGCACATCTCATGTACCGTATCGTGGATGGCGTCCAGTCCAAGTTGTTTTGCCTTGGTGGCCACCCGCTTTTTGCTTTCACAGCCGCTGTACTCGGCCATGATGCGCTGTTGCAGGTTCTTTTTTGTATCGGCCCAGACCACTTCACCCAGCAGCTCGGCGATTTTGGCGGCGTGTTCGGCTTCTTCGATTGAAATCCGTTTGAAGGCTTCGGCCACTTCGGGCAAGCCCTCCCGGTCGGCCTGGCGGCTGATGGCCATATACATCCCAACCTCGGCGCACTCACTCAAAAAACAGGCGCGCAGTTCATTGACAATTTCAGCGTCTACCCCCTCAGCCACCCCGATTCTGTGCTCATCCGGCCAGGACAGCGCGTTTTGGTTCATGAGCTTAAATTTTGAGGCAGGGCCTTTACACTGTGCGCAGGTCTCGGGTACTGTGTCGCCTTCATAAATATAGCCGCAGACCGCACATATATACCTTATCATGTTGTCAACTCCCATATCGGATTCGCTAAAGAGCATTTCAACTACTATAGTGTATCACATCATCCATTTTAATGCACACGGCCCAAAAAAGGCGAATAATTATGGATATTCATGCCGATACTATCAAAAATGAAAGGGGGAGGTGAATCCGGGTGGCCAAAAACAAGGACAAGCTCAAACCGAAAGGGCAAAACAAAGGGCAGAACCAAGATATGCAAAACACAACAGACCAAAATCAGAACAACCAGGGTCAGGCAGGAAACAATAAAGGGCAAGCAGGCAACAAAGGCGGACACGGCAAAGACGCGTTTAACTAAGCAACCTCACCCGCTACAAATACGACAAGCCCCGGCTGCCGTGCCGGGGCTTGTCGTATTTGTAGCTCAGGGCGTGTTGGCACAAAGCTGAACGCCCGTATTATGGTGTATTTTGAGCCTTTCTTCGCTGTCGTTCGCCAGAAATGATACACGCTTGGAAGTACATGAAAATTCACTCAAAACCCGTGTATTCCCATTTGTGTCGACACATCCTAATAGGCGAACCCGACAATCAGGTAAAGAATTACGGTGACAACAAAACCCAGCAGGCTGTAGGGCAGGCCACCCAGCGCGACCCGCACCGGCGGGCGCTCAACCGACTGCGAACACATCAGGTTTTGCTCGGCGAAGAAACAGGCGGTTCCGCCGAAAATCGAACCGGAGGCAATGGCCGCCATGGTCATGTACGGGCTGACCCCGAACATATCGGCCAAAGGCAGCGCAACCGGGGCAAAGAGCAGGATAACCGCCCAGTAGTCAACGCCCAAAAAGGCAATCACGCCGACGACAATAAAAGTAAGTGCCGGGATTGACCCGCCCGCAAGCATCGGACCGACCGTGTCGATCACATAGTCGACAAAACCGATGCCCAGCAGGCCCTCAACAAAGACAAAGGTCATCAGCACCACGGCCAGGATATAGATCATATCGTTAACACCGGCGAAGAATGTCTTAAAGTATTCGCCCACACGCATCTTCTTTTGGGCAATGTTGAGCACAAAGGCGGTGGCCAGCGCCAAAATAACCGAGAAGACCAGGTCGCTGGTCGCGAACATGGCCACAACCACTACCAACACAGGCAGCGCAAAATCAAGGATAGACCCTTTAGCCGCGGAAAAGTCGGCCTCGCCCTCGTTCTTTTCCATCGATAATTTTTCGTCTTCGGTCAGTGCGTATGTACCGGCTTTCAGATCATTGTAATACCGCTTAAACGCGCCAACCCTGGGCAGTACGCCCATTGCCAGAAGCAGTGAGATCAAAATAATCGCGATGGGGTAGAACATATACGGCACAATTTTCATATATTCGGTCAGCATATTCGAGTCTTCGGGCGAGACCCCGTGCTCGACCATCAGGCTGAACACAAAAACCGAAAAGGCGGTCAGCGGCACAAGGGAGGCGACCGGTGTGCCGGTACAATTGATCGCAAAACCCAACTGCTCACGGGGGACGCCGTGCTCGTCGGTCAGCTCGCGGACGGTCGGCCCGATCCCCAGGTTGTTGATGTAGTCGTCAATAAACAGCACCATCCCCAGAATCCAGGTGAACATCAGGCTGCTCCGCTCAGAGCGGATATAGCGGGTTGCGAACTGCCGAAAAGCGCCGATCCCGCCCGAGCGCAAAAGCAGTGCGATCAGCCCGCCAAACAGGGTGAGCATCAAAACAATCCAGGCGTAAGTGCCCTCGGCGAAGACTTCATACACCCCGTCGGTAAAGCCGAAGATAAAACCCAGCCCATCGCTGAGTATATAAACAAACGCTGTGGCAATGATAATCGACTCAAAAACTTTTCGGGTCGCCACCACCAGGATCAGCATGAGCAGGAGTGGCAGAACCGTTATGATCGGGAAACTCTCCAAGAACGCCTCCAGGGCGATCGCTTGGTTTTCCAAGAATGTCTCCATTTTTGAACCTCCTCAGTAGTCAGAACCTGAATCCATAAGAGAGAAATGCCGACACGTCGAAAGGTTTTTTCGTCGGGCAAGGAAAATTGACGCAGATCCGGCGGAAAAATCTTTGTCGTGCCGGCTTTTCGAGTTATGAATACAGGTTCTTATTTCACTTAGCCGCTTAAGTTCGGTCAGGCAGTTGTCTCAGCCGGCAGCCAGAGCAAGGTGATTCTTTGTTTGTAGTTATGATTATGACCCCGCTTTCGGCCGGTGAACTGCCGGCGCTGTTGCTGCTCTTACGCTCTCATTGCAGCGCCAGATTCTTTACTCATGGCGAGATATGTTTGTGTCTACCGCCTTCCTTTTACAATCGCGAATACTTCGTACATGATCTTGAGCGCGGCCCAGGATGTGATCTGGTTGCGGGTATCTAGGGGCGGTGAGACCTCAACAATATCCATGGCCGCTACCGGCAGGTTGGCGGTCAAGAATTTGACCATCTCGATGATCTCACGGCTGGTCGGGCCGCCGGCTTCAGGTGTCCCGGTACCCGGCGCTCCGGAAGGGTCGATCACGTCGATGTCCAGAGTCAGGTAGATCTTGTCGTATCCGCTAAAATGCTCTTTAAGCTCGGCGCAAGCGGCCTCATAGCCCTTTTTGTGCAGGTCATAAGCTTTAATCAGTTTGACCGGGTGATTTTTGAGATAGTCAATCTCCTGGGGTTCGTAAGAGCGAATCCCGACCATCGCCCAATCACGGGGAGACCCAAGCACATCCTCAACCGCCCGGCGCGCGGTACAGGCGTGCGACCACTTGTGCCCTTCATATTCGGCGCAGATATCGGCGTGGGAATCAAAGTGAATCACCCCGATTTTCTCGTTCGGATACTGTTTTTTGAACGCCTTTTGCAGCGGGATGGTAACCGAGTGGTCTCCGCCCAAAAAGAAACAAAAGCTGCCGGTTTTAAACAAGTCATACGCGCTGTCCTCGACAACGCCAAAGAAGCGCTCCCAGTTCAGATCAGGCTCTACATCGCCGGCGTCGTAGATCTTAAACCCCTCAAAGTCGACCCCTTCTTCGGATACACAAGGCAGGAATTTTGAGAGTGCGCGCAGATTGTCGGGCGCCATGGCCGCGCCTTTGTTGATGCTGGCCGCACTGTCAAACGGCACACCCATCAGGCAGATATCCGCGCCGTCCTTGTGGTCGACGCAATTGCCGCCCCATGCTTTCATGTCAGACATATTCAACCTCTCTTATTCATTTTTTTGAAGATAATTGTACACCTTGCTATAAAATATAATCTAATGCGAAAAGAAATAACACACACTTCGGTATTAGAAAGTGTGTGTTATCTGATGCTATGGTAGTATTGTTTGCTAATATATTCCTTAGTACTTGAATGTTGGTGTACGGGCTGGTGTTTTCGTGTTCTTTGCTTTTTGCTTCGGGCTAGGGCTTTTATCGGTATCTCCGATGGATTAAGAATGGGCGCTGCCCGCCCCATACCCCGGGGTTACTTTGGCCCCGGCCCCAAAGTAACCAAAACGCCGCTTAAGGGGGGCGGCGATACTCGCCTTATCCCCCTTAAGAATCCCCCTGCTGGCAATCTGGCGATTGCCTTATAGAAGGGACAAGCGGCGTTGCCGCTTGTCAATTAGCGGAACACCCAACAGGCAAAAGCCGCAACACCACCACCAAAGGGCGATCCCGCGAGAGCGGGCAGCCCGGACTCTATAGACTTGCGACGTCACGCGACCGATGCGAAGCATCGTGCGCGACCTACCGGGTGAAACTAATGTTAGCGAGTTTTATCGGGGGGTGCGGGGGATTCTTAAGGGGGGCCAGCTGGGGGCGTGCCCCCTGCCCCCCTTAAGTGCCCTTTTTCTGGTTACTCTTTTTGAGCAAGCAAAAAGAGTAACTCGGGGGTTTGGGGGCGAAGCGCCCCATTTCATTTCCATCGGAGATTCCGATAAAAGGCCCTTTACGCCAGAAAAGCAAGACAAAGCAGAAACCTAATAAATCGCCGGATCCCAAACCCCAATCAAGTTCTGGGTGATTATAAACTTAACCAAGTGCGGCCGGTTTGAAATATGCAGCTTGCCATAAAGATTGTAAACATGCTTTTTGACCGTGTTGTGCGAAATACCCAACACATCGGCGATCTCGCCGTTGGAGTAGCCGTAAAGCAGATAACCGGCAATCTCGATTTCCCGTTTGGTCAGGCGGTAGCGGTATTTAAGCATATGCGAATCAATTTTGTGCCGGCTGACCGTCCTTACCTGCTCTGACTTTAGCTTGCTTTCAATATGCGGAGCAAGCAGACGCATGATATACAGGTCTTTGTCCGAGAAGTCGGCCTTGCCGCTTGTCCGGTAAAGGGTAATCGCGCCCAAAAACTGCCCGCCGCTCGAAAGGGATATCCCCGAAAGCAGGGTAAGGTCAAACTTTTGCAGATACTCGCGGTAAAAGGGACTGCGGGTGCGCACATCGTGATTGAGCAGGTCGGATTCGCGGTAGACAGTGGATTCGGGGTTTAAGTAAATCCAATTGACATAATCCATCTTGTAGTACTTGATGTCGTACTCGTGCATAAAATTGTCGGCAAAGCGCTTGCCATACGAGCCGAAAGTGATCGGGTCAACCAGCTTTGGCACCCCGTCTATATTGGCGATCCCCAGGTAAAAATCGGCAAAGTCGTAGTCGATCAGCCGCCTTAGCCCCCGTAAAAAGGCTTCACGAAAAGCGGGGTCATCCACCTTTCGGTAAATTCCCTCGATCATTTCACTCACCCGGTTGATCTCTTCAATTGTTAAGATTAAATGACTCATGGCGGCCCTCGATGGTGACATCGTGTAAGGACGGCGCAAACACCATCCGCTTTGCCGCTCGGCGGCAAGTAAATCCCAACGCCACGCCTTTTCCAAAGTGTACCATAGCCTGCCGGAAAAGACAAGCAGTGCGCGGCGAAATATCCAGCTTTTGGCATGCCTTGCGCCTGTTCGGATCATTCTTGCCATCCCACTTGGGATATGTTAAAATTGTGAACATCACGAGAGCAGATGGGGGAAAGGCAGATGAAATTCGTAACCTTCACAGATGGCCGCAAAGAGCAGCCGGGCGTAATCGGCGCCGACAACAAGTGTGTCCACCCGTTAAATGGCTGGAACAGCCTGGCCGGCTTTATCGCCGACTTTGACACAAAGGGCCGCGAGCCGGCGCTTGCCCTCTCGCAAAAAGACGGCGGCATTCCGCTGACGGATGTAAAGCTTGAAGCCCCGATCCCCCACCCGCGTAACGGGATACTCAGCGTGGGGCTCAACTACGTCGCGCACGCGGTCGAAATCGCCAAAGCCACCGGGCGCGAATACAAACAGCCCGAACGCCCGACCTATTTTATCAAGTGGGTAGACCGCGCGGTCGCCCCCGGCGGGGATATCCCCGCGCATGGCGAGCTTACCCAAAAGCTTGACTATGAGGTTGAGCTGGCGGTCATCATCGGCAAGCGCTGTCAGCATGTAAAGCGGGAGGATGTCTTCTCGCATATATTTGGCTACACAATTTGCAACGATATTTCAGCCCGCGACCTGCAAGGCAATTACGGCCAGTGGGCGTTTGGCAAAAGCCTGGACGGCACAGCCCCGCTTGGCCCGTGGATTGTAACGATCGACGAGTTTGCGTCCCCGCCCGCCCTGCGGGTAACCACAAAAGTCAACGGCAAGCTCAGACAGGACAGCAGCACCAGTGACTTTATCTTCGACATCCCGCACCTGATCAGTGAGCTCTCACAGGGAATCACGCTTGAGCCCGGCGATGTTCTGATCACCGGCACACCCTCCGGGGTGGGGATGGGGCTTGCCCCACAAAAGTTTTTACAGCCCGGTGATCTGGTCGAGCTTGAGATTGAGGGAATCGGCGTGTTGAAAAATCACATCAAATAATACCGACGCCGATGCCCGCTTTGCGGCAAAGAAAAAAACGCACAAATGTGCGGTTTTTTGGCGGGGCGCCGACGCTCGTTGCCCGCCGTCCTTTTACATCCCTACTTCATCTGCATCTGCCGGATACATCGCACACAGGCATAGCCCTTTCCGATCGAAATCAAGCCTTGAACCCCAACCCGGCAGAGCGAACAGCGGGACGAAACCTCCCGCACTGTAATCGATTTGTCGTTGACGTCGCTTATCACAGCTTCAAGCTTTGTGCCCTTATTCCAGCCAAGATATTCCCTTATGGCTTCGGGGATTACAACCCTGCCAAACTCGTCCATTTGTTGAGCCGCCATTTCTCCTCAACCTTTCCGCTTTTGATTGGCCGGTGAAGCCGCACAGCGGCT
>Ga0123352_10006540_pt1 | contig 17843 bp, 10 predicted proteins | sample TergutLab28metaG_FD_89700 | JGI IMG/M metagenome (GOLD analysis project Ga0123352, IMG submission 89700) | Labiotermes labralis P1 segment gut microbial communities from Petit-Saut dam, French Guiana - Lab288 P1 | ecosystem: Host-associated > Arthropoda: Insects > Digestive system > Gut ... | reverse complement strand
GTGGTGGGTTGGTTGTTTTTGGTAATTAGAAGGAGGTGGGGTAGGGAGGGGGGTGTGGGGAGGTGCGGGGGGGGGTGGTGGGGGAGGGGGGTGGGGGGTGGGGGGGGGGGGGGGGGGGGGGGGGGGGGGGTGTCTGTTCAGTCGACTACTGGCAGCCGAGGTGTAGTAGTAATGCTGGATACACCATGTTCTGAGGTAGAATGCAGGACTACTGGCTATCCACTCCACTCGCATGTTTCCCCTTCACTTCCCCTACAGTGCGTCACCGTATGCCATCACATTTCAGCTGACTTGTGACTTTTCATCCTTGCCCATGAATAGGAGCGCTGGCCGTTATGAGATCCTGCCCTTAATGTTTTCGGGATGTGGGCCATTTGCGAGATTTTGTGTTATCACCGCGGTGCTGATGATGCTGACGGTGCTATGGAGCCATGTACGATGGTGTACAGACAGCAGGGTTTCGAAGACGCTTGCTGCCTCCATCTTTAGGGTGGTCTAAGAGGCATGACCAGTCTCTTAAAGAGGGAGAAGTATTTTGACCTAATAAGGACGAAGTAACAAAAGAAGGAGTTTACGCATGCGCAGTGGGGAGCTTCATAAATTGTGCTTTCGACTGGCATTGCGCCAGTCCCGTGGGGAAGACTGAAGGAGAATTAAATGGTGGCATAGGGAGCAGGCATGGGAGAGAGGAGGCTTTGATACAAACTGTGGGTGTGAAAACATTGAGGAAATGGGCTGATTTGAAGGCGTCAACGTATATGGAATAATATTAACATGTAACTCGTGTGTATATATATGTACACACACACACACACAAGCATACACTGCAAGGAAGGCTGGGCATTTCTTAACCAGCCGAGCATCTATGAAATTTCGGTGAACCATGCAGTTCCAGGAAAATAACATAATCCATTATTTCGTAGTATTAGCATAAATATTATCTGTTTCGTGGAAAATGCATATATCATTATTCAGACTGTGTACTAATCTTTGTGTTCAACACCGTGCAGAGGAATGTGCTTGGGAATATAGGACTGCGAGGGGAAAGGGCCGGTAGGTTTCTGGCATGGAGGTAACACCTGGTTGTTTCTAGACACATGGTCGAAATTTTCTCATTACCGCCACAAGTATTAATGCGTGCTGGGGAGAGGACAGCAGTAAGTTGCTGTTGGCTGTGAACAGGCGCGAAGAATAATGCTAGTAGTACCTCTGCTAGTCCACGTGTTCCTTGGATGCCAGCAGTGCGACAGAGGTTGTTTCTTATTGCTTCAAGTAACAACATATTTATTTCAGTAATGGTGTAACCACTTTTGGTGCTTTTAGAGAATGAACGTAACAGGCGCGTCCGCCCCACTACTTGTTTCGCCAGCCACGGGCCTGCCTGCATTAACGGTTGCTGTTTTAATTGCGCTTCAGCGGTTTTGTAGTGCGGGACGATTCTGTTCACTTCCCTCCCTCTGAAGCCTACAAACAGTACGAAAGTACTTTTCCGTCCAGTGCTGTCCGATATCCGAAAAAAATACATTCGCTTTGTGTGAAGATTGCCAGGTTTCGCCCTCTTGTCCTGCTACTTGTAGTACTAAGATGAGGATAAATACGGAACATTAGTGGAATGATACTGACAGAGGAATATCAAAGTATTTGGAGAGAAATCTGTTCAAATGCCACTTGGTCGACCAAAAGTCTCACATGAACTAGCCTGGGGTCCAACTGATTAGAGACAGGCGGTTAACCGTTTAAACTCATAAAAACTACATTTAACGTAAAGCACTGAACGATTTGGTTGGTTCCAAACAGTAAAAACGCCGCGTCTCCGTTATTAGAATCAGTTATTTAAGAGGGAAATAACTGCTGATTGCTGGGAGAGCCATACAGGGTGTTTAATTACGCTCCGTGTAGAGAATATGGGTTTCTTGTACATTAGATGTGGTACGTCAATTAACCACTATAGAGTTTTTATATTTTCCTAATGGCAGGTACATTGACTGTTTATCATTGACCTATACGACCAATAAAAGTAAGACGTTAAAATTACATTATAGATACTAAAAACAGAGTAAATATGAAAGTCCTAATGATAAGAAGTAGCCACAAAAATAGTAATAATAAAAATACAAAATCAATTTTCCATAATTTTTGTCCTGGCCACCCAGTATCGCTCACAGTCTGTCCTATTAAGTAGTGCGGTACATTGTCCTGGGTGGTTTCTGGCCATGGGTTCGCGGAGGCTGCATAGCATGCAGTAGAGGTCAGGGCGGATTCCAGTGCCGTGAAGATGTGTACCCAAGCAATAATGCCCAACGCACAGTCGAAATTTTGCAACTGCCTTTCTTCTAGGCCAGTCTGGTATTTTGGCTATTTCTTGTTTCCGCTGTTTATGGGATAGTCTTGTCTCTAGTTCATGTCTATAGAGTATAAAGGATTACATTCCACTGGTTATCATGTACCACCTTGTTCGACAGAATGATACCTACAGTGGCACACATGACACACACCGCCCCCCTCCCATTCCCCATCACCCTAAGCCCATTTTTAATACTGTGCAGGTGACGTGTTGCTTACTTCAGTCACCTTCACTTCTTGTTTTCATTAAGTCCTTGGCTCAAATATGCCTATTGTCTGAGATCCAAAACTGACTTAATTTTGGAAAGTATGTTTACTCATTATGGAATTTAGTAATTTAGTTTCTGAATGCTAAACGTTTAAATTTAATTGCTTTTATGGCGGTAGGCTTTGACAGTCAGCTTTAATTACGCGTGAGCCACTTAATGCGAGCATTTTTTAAAGTTCAAGTCTTCTGTAGAAATAGACACTAACGTTTCAACTTTTCTTGTTTGGACTGCTTGACCCTGAAATTGAAATCGTTCCGATCTTTCGAAACGTCTGTAACTGTACTCCAGTTGGCACGGCGTAAAGTGCTAGAAGACTTCACTGAATACTGTGCTTGGCCCACCGCATTCCGTCCAATACTTGACGAGTTCGATGTGTCGGTCGTATTGTTACGTATTAAAATTGCCATTAAAATGTCACATTCATTATCTTACTGAAAGTGAAACATGAAATTTCTAAGCTTATTGCCTCATGCTTAGTTTTACTATAAATGATCGCAGGACCTATGTGTTCTGTTTACAATACTACGAAACCTTTCTCCAATTTATGTTGTTGGTTGTAGAGGTTACTGTGTTGCCTTTTTATAAACTGTAATTAAAGCTTTCGGCTCCTGGCCCCTACTTGGCAAAGGTAAAAAGAAATTGTGTCCGGGGTTTATGTACGTAGAAACAGGTTCAACTGGTTTCATTGCGTTTATATCCCATCACGTGCTGTTCCTACCTACATGTAATCTGCTTTCCATGCATCAGATGTTTTAATAGGTCGTATCCCCTGGTGACCGTGTATGGAAATGTAGTGCCAGTTCATACTACGCGCAAGAATGGTACACACAACAGTCATAAAATTTATATTCATTGTTCCCCACTTCGTCACTTTCACTCCGTCTAAAACTTCCGCGAATCCCCAAGCCTCTGTTTTACTTCATTCAATTACTGCTGTTGCCTGTAATTCTTGCTATACAATAAGTTTCACGTCTTATCTGTAACCATTTGTATCACTTTCCATTCTCTTTGAAATTATTCTTTTCCCCTTTGCTTGATAATAGCCAACTTCTGTAACATTCAAAGCAGCGTTGCTACGCCTGAATCGGATTTTGAAGTTGTAACAGAATTTAGTAATTTGTCACAGTATTTTACCAACTTGATGCACAAAATTTGTTTCACAATAAGTTCTATTTCATGCCTCTGCAAGTTTCGAGCACATGTTCTCCTCATCAGGAGGTCAGAATTGCATTACACAGCCTCTGGTCCTCTCTCAACCCGTGCACGAGACGGCCACCTATAGGTGTGATGATACCAGAGGCTGTGTAGTGCAATTTTGACCTCCTGATGATGTGCACATGTGCTCGAAACATGTAGAGGCATGAAATAAACTTATTGTGAAACAAATTTTGTGCATCAATTTGGTTAAATACTGAGATGCACGGTCAGCAAAACGTCAGAATTTAGAAAATTGCTGTCGAACTTGGTTCTGACGAAACGAAAGGGGTCAGATAAATTGTGTCGTTATACACGAGTGTTTGTGCAAGCGAGGTGTGTGGCAAAGGTGAAGGAGAAATAATTTACGACAAAATACAGACCTGTAGGCGAATTACTAAAATGTTTACGCTATGATCTGTTTAAAATTAAATTACAATTAAAATGTAGAAAGAATAAAATTTACTCCTATTTAACTGTAAATTTCGATGCAGGCTTATGCTAAAAAATACATTAACGTACATTTAAAATTTGGAACGGTCAAAAATTGTCATGGGATGAGGTCCGCTCACTGGTACATTGTCACTTCTCTGTTGCTACAACCATGTCGACGTCATTTCGTTCACGCTTTCGAAATCGCTTTATTCTGGATCCGTTCCGTTCAAACGCACTAATAATTTTGCTTCCGTTTTACCAAATCTTCGCATCGTAGAATTTACGAGACCAAACTCCCTACACACGTCAGCTTTCTTCTTTCCGTTTTCTGTTTCTCGTATCACTTTGAATTTTCATTCGACTCTCAAAAACTTCCTTATTTCTTTAAGGAGTGTCATCCCCGTTGTGTTAGTTAAAACATAATGAAACAATTATGCATGGACATGACAGTCATAACACAACTATATTGTCAATTATACATAATATGTCAACTACATGTTTCGGCCAATACTTTTTTTTGGCCATCATCAGGTTGGATACAATTATCGGAGAAAACTACACAATATGATACAGTACCAATAATTGTATCCAACCTTATGATGGCCAAAAATGGTATTGGCCGAAACATGTAGTTGACATGTTATGTATAATTTACAATATAGTTGTGTTATGACGGTCATGTCCATGCATAATTGTTTTCTTATGTTCCTTTCTTCTCCACTGTAGTCACATTATCACTCTGTCAGTCCCCTGTTAACGGCAGCAGTACAGAATGAGAGGGTAACTTTGAGCACAAATTGCATTACTGCTGAGATCTTCGCTCTTCTGGGATGTTACGCATCGTAGTGTGGTACTTACAGACGTTCCGGTAAACCTGTCGGTCCCATCTTCAAGGCTCAAGCAGTCCCTGAAACAGAAGTAACCACCAGTCTACGTTGCATAGCTTCCCAGAAGAGCGAGATCTTATTGACAACGCGACGGAAGTCTGAAATCTTGAATTACCGTTACTGTTGCAATTTTCCAGACCTGGAATTTATGTAGCTACCTGAAAGAGTAGAGGGCTTGTTTTCCGAAGGGCGAGAAGGTGGTTTAATTCTCAAGTGTGCCTGCTTCTTGAAGATTATATTGCAACCGATGATTGGAAATGTCGTTATATCCGAGGTATGTTCTTATATATGTCGTACTAAGCAAGGCGGAAAAACACGTGCCTTATGGGCAGTCAGTTGGTACCACAGAACGTATAACGTTATAAACAAGGTGTCGCACAAACCGAAGTCGTTATAACCGAGTTTAACTGTACATTTTAGTTGGCATCGTTTGGTGTTTTCATGCTCTGATTCGATGCCGAATTTACAGAATAGTGACATCTTTTTTATTTACTGACTGGTGGAATGTATTTGTATGTCTAAAATATTTTACGCATTCATTTTATTACCTAACATCAGTACTTGAAATTTGTTTGAGTCGTGACCACTATGTCTCTGTAATTCAACACAGGATTTTTAATTTAGAATTCAGTTCATGAGTCAGGATTTAAAATATAGATTCAAAATGGAATTTGCCTTTGATTGTTACAAACTTAAAAATGTTCACATTTCTTTTTCTCTGCAACTTAGCAGTTTGATCGTGAGGTGGGTGTATTTTCAATTTGTCTGACGTCATTCCATCATATTTATGAATTTTTGTTTTAACAGACGAATAAAAGCGTTAAACTCTTTGTGGCGTTTAGCTTTATTAATATGTCCCAATTATTCGCGAAGTTAAGATGCGGTTGTCAGGATATCTTTAAATTTTGTGTTAGCATTTAATGTACTGTTAATATCACATGCGTCCAATTTATTGTTGTTGTGCAGAAATGACGCTTTCTCCAAAATTTTACTTGTCTAGTGAATTTTTGAAGGGAGGGTAGATGCGAATATATTGAATAAGTAGGCGTGGACTGTCGACATGGGATGGTCATCCGGCTTGGGGACTAGGCGAGTTTCTAACTACTAGTCACCGTAAAATATTGCCATGTTACGAAAGATTCACACATGCCTCGGACTTGGACTGTTCCGTAGGTGCGACATAACATTCGGTGCAGAATCGTTTGCCTTCCAGTTTAGTATCCTAAAATATAAAGAGTAAAATATACAGAATTATAGTTTTGCGTGTCTTGTTGTATGGGTGTGAATCTTGGTCTTTCACATTGAGGCAGGAACATAAGCTGAAGGTTTTCAAGAATAGGGTGCTGAGAAATATATCTAGGCCCAAGAGGGACGAGGTAAGAGGGGAATGGAGAAGACTGCATAACGAGGAACTTTGTGATCTGTACTATTCACCAAATATTCGGGTGATAAATCAAGAAGAATGAGATTAACGTAACGTGTAGTTTTTATGGGTGATAGGAGAGGTGCATACAGGGTTTTGGTGGGAAGCCTGAGGGAAGGAAATTACTTGGAAGACCAAGACATAGATCGGAGGGTAATAGTAAAATGAATATTCAAGAAATGGTATTGGAGACATGGACTGGATTGATGTGACTCATGATAGGGACAAGTGGCGGGCTGTTGTGAGTGCGGCAATGAACCTTCCGGTTCCATAAAATGCGGGGAATTTCTTGATTTGCTGAGCACCTTGTACCTTCTCAAGAAGGACTGTGCTGTAGGGGGTTAGATTTCGTTAATGATTTTTGTTGTCACTGGTTGGTTGGCTCAGCCTGCGGTTTTAATTCATGATGAACACGCTTTGATCAGGCGTAACAGATTAAGGTAGATCGGCTCTTTTGACCGAGATTCTGTGGTTTTCCCCAGGCAAACATTGGGATGGCACTTCTTCTTTTACGCCCTTTCAAGTCATTAGTCATTAATAATTCTATCATTCCGTACTATACAATTTGAGTTATTGAAAGCGACATTGAACAAATCAGAGATACAGATGAAGACACAGATTTAACACAATGTTGCGCAAATCACAGGCGTCTGTTTCCCGGGCAGCTCTTTATCTATTTATTGTTTATTTTTACACTGGCCACCGATACTTTCAGCATGCACAACGTAGTTGTCTTCTTTACGTGAAGATGTGTATCAATTCACGCGCACCGAACAGAAAGCGCCAGGCAGCGGTGACGTTCCACAGATTACTCCAGAATTGTGATTTCTCAGCGTGGAACTTAATATCATTCTGCCGGCGCTTAAAATTTGGAGGTGGCTCCTAGATATGTTTTCATTTGTGGACCCCTGCTTTAACGGAGTTGCGAATGTTGTGGATGTCTACTGGAAAGCAAAATAACCAGAACTTCATTAAGTGGCACTACTACTTTGATAGTGCGCATAACCTCCATGCTGGCGTCACTGAGGACAGGAAATTAAGGAATACAGCCATGGGGTGGCGTCTAGTGGCATTATGTTCTTATCAAGTTTCATGAAAATCTGTCTTTTGCTTCGAAATTTATTACGGGGTCCACGCACATGGACAGTGATGGTACCAGAACACAGAATAAGGAAGGATGCCTGCTGGGAACCTGAGTACAAGAATTGCTCACTGGAGATTTACCGAGATTTATGTGATGCAGTTTAACTCTTGTTGCTTTCACAGCGTTGTTCATGAAGACTGAAGTCTTCTGGGGTATGACGCCGTGTAAAATGACAATTAACAATTAGGTACCTATGTTTCGGAATAGCTTTGTGCCCAGTCTTATTTCTTTCTTCTTCTTTTTCTGTGTTCCCATAATATACCTTACTCGGCTTCTGTAATTTATTCCCTTCTTTCATATATCTTTCTTTCAGCATATCTTCATTTTTTCCCTCAATTGGTCAGCCACAGCACTCTTGTAAAACTGTTTCCTCTGCATGCTTTGGGGGTTTTCACGGTGTTTTTACACTACCCAAAAATGGAGGTTGCAGACTGCTCCGAAATGTCGGTAACTAATTACCAGTCGAAATTTTTAAACGTCGGTGCTTGTATAGAAAGTCATTACTCTTAGCTTAAGTTGACGTAATTGTGCGTTGAGTAGGCATAAGTCGCTATTGCATTGAAGAGTGCGTGTATGAAATGTGGTGGTCGTTGCGAATAGCGGCAGGGTGGGTTAAATGAATGGAGCGATCATGTCGAATTTACGTGATATAAAGCACTTGCCAGGACTACGACGAGCGACGGGTACTGACTCGCCACGCAGGATACGGACCGGCATGCCTAACAATTCGCAGTGAAGTCTAACGCTTTGTATTTGCACGTTTCTTCTTACAGGATGTGTGTTGTTTAGAAACTGTTTAACGCCATGGTTGGAACGTCGTCATGTGTATGAAGCCAGTGACAGTTTCTGTAAACTGGTACGACGTTTCCTGTATATAATTCTGTGCACGCGAGTTTTTATTTCCAGCTACTGCAGAAAGTTAGTTTTTACGCTCCTACATGTTTCGGCTACCGTTTGTAGCCTTCATAATGCTTGAGCGTAAAAAATAACTTTGTGCAATAAATACTTTCGTTGGGAAGACAACTGCATGAATTACGTAAAACGTTAAGTTTATAATTCTGTGTTCTTATTAAGATGTAAAAGAATGTGGTATAATCATTTACGGTCTTTAGTTTGGCGTGTCTTTTTTTTTTACGTATCCACCCGAATAACATACGGGCCTGCTCGTTTTTTCATTTGAAAGCGATTGGGCTATTTATCGTCAAGAACTTTTCGTCTTTCTTTCATTAAGTTCAAATATAACGCTAAGAGATCATTTCTTCTAAATGAGTGGACACTAAAATAACGCCTGCTTTCTAAATATGTGTCCTGCACACGTAACATGGCTTCGGGTCACACACTTTATTTTGTAATTTTCTGATACCTGACGGTACAACTCGGTGCACTTCTGAGGACATAACGACACTAGTTAACGCCACACACGTGTATTAGATACTTAAGGTTTGGGAACTGATGAATGGAACGAAAGTTTGACGCTAATAGGTACAGTTTTTGGGTTTATAATATGACGCATCATTAAAACGTGTGTAGGTTTTTAAAGCGGCTTGGTATTTGCCTAGGCGACTAGTCAGAACCTGAACGGTACGTTGAAGCCAGTCTGTTTGATAAGAGGACATCTTATTTTTTTTTGAGGTGCGTCATCACCGTTGTGTTGGTTCAATAACAAAGAATTTTGTGAATTACATATACAGTCGACACACAACTATATTTCACCTAGTAGTACAGTAGGATATAATATTGAGTGACATTATAGTATTTGGCTAGAGTTTCATGAACTCTAATATTATAGCATGCTAGTTTTTAAGTATATTTTACTAATTATACCATCTATAACATATCCTTAGCATAAGATTAGTAACCCACTTGACATGTGTACATAAACAACTAATGATAATCCACTTGTAACAGCCCTAGGTCATGGTACCCACTACTGAAACAACGAGATCTCGTTCCCCTCTTCCCCCCCCCACCCCCACCCAATCCCCAACACCCTAAAAAAACACCCAACATATCTTGTATAGCTGTTCTGTGAGTTAAATCACAACCTGTGGGCCGAAACATGTAGTTGTATACCTACTGTACTACTAGGTGAAATATAGTTGTGTTCGACTGTACGTGTAATACACAAAATTCTTTGTTATTAGAGGACATCTTATTTACCGTTCCTGAAAACCGGTCCTCTTAAGCGTAATTTACTGTGGCCGTGAGATATTACTCACTGGTTAGCTCAGTCAGTATAGTGTGTATACTAAGGTCTTGACGAACCAGGAATCGCAGCTAGATTTCCAGCAAAGGAGAGAGATGTCTTCTCCAAAGCGTCCAGTTTGACTCTGGAGCCCACTCAAGTTACTTTTTCAGTTGATACCGGGGGATCGGACCTCTCCCCAGGGGTATAGTGGCGGGGGCGTGCAGCTGACCACTCACTTTCTTCTAGTGCCGATGATAAAAATGACCCCACGTCCTCCATACGCATTCGTGGTATTCGCAGGGACATATTTTGTTGGATGTGACGGCAGTTTTGTAATGTACGCAACAATTTGTTTGGATGTTAGAATTGAAAATTTGTATTCGTGGTTCCTGTTACCTTCCTTATGCTTAGTAAATTATTATTTCGTACTGTGGACGTCTCTTGCCATTGTGACAAAGACTGTCGCCTGAAAGGTGATGTTACTGATTTGAAACGTTTTGCTCTGTTTTGTTTAATATTAAGAAATTAGTGTCCCTTAACGCTGGCGAAATTCTGGATTTAAAATCTGAGACAATTTCCTGTATTTCTGAATGTCTTACCAATTAAAATTCTGTAGAACTGGCTGAGTTTTCCGATTTCAATATAACCGATTTTGTAGAGATAGTAACGTCGATTCAGAACGCAATTAAGAGAATTTCTAGATTTTAATTGGAATCCGGTTTTGAGAAATTCATGAACAAAAGTTCATTTTATATTTTAGATTCCTGTTGCCTGTTGTGTTCACATGCCTGCTTGCCCAGCGTCATTACTTCCCTTCGTAATGAAAACGCAGGAAATACCAGTGCTGTGTTTCTGTAGTCCCAGAAATTTGAACACGACCATTTTTTTCCTCCCTTCCCAGCGGCGCTGTGACCCTGCGTAGTGTGTGAAGCGTAGCCACTCTTGATATTCCTACAACAGCCGTTACGATATGAGGTTATACTTGTTTTAGTGATACACCACTGTTCCGGGAACTTTTATAAATTCATGTAACCGTTGCTTTAGAACGTATTCGACTGTCTCCGCTCTGCTGTCTTCAATTATCTGTACTTAAGATTCTCCAAAACAATATTTTTTTCCCAACTAAAGCACTACATCCCTAGGATCGACTCAGCCTGTAACAGAAATGAGCGCCAGGAATATTTCCTGAGGTAAAGGCGGCCGGTTCATATGGCTGACAACCTTATCACCTTCATGTACCGAATGTCTAGAAATCTGGGAGCCTCAACCTTCTGGAACCCTCAGCGCCTGTCAAGGCCTGTACGGGGATTTCTTTACCCTCTTTGTCGACTAAAGTTTGTCTTCATTGTACTCTACAAAATATTAAAAATCTGCAGCAATGTTCATTCCATTAGTTTCCACCATGCATGGAGTCGTCATAATATAAAGCTTGTATCCCCGCCTCTTGCTTCTGCCCCTTCACCACAATATAATAGGCAACTCGCATTACCTGATGCTACAATCCAGTTGATGATGATTACTCCCAAATGCCGTATAATGAAACTGTATGGTAGGTGAAGGTTGGTTATGTATTCCGCTCTGAACATGTGGAATATGGAACTGCAGCAAGCTGTTGTTGTTGCAACTTTTGATTTTCCATCGTGCTTCGTGTGGCATGCATTGCCCTACTGGCCACTTTAATGAATTCACTTTTCATTTCCGCCATACGAGCAGGCATAATAGATACTAACAGTACTCTGAAAATCGGTTCAGTTTAAATAAGCTCAATATTAATTTTGGACTTTGAGGAATCGTGTTTCGAATCCCAAACAGAATAAAGCTTTTTCGAAGCTTCGGGAATGGGTCTGGAACCCACCCAGCCTCATTTTAGGTGGGTACCGGCAGATCTTTTCCCATAGTTAAAGTGTCCCGGGCATGAAACTGACCACTGTCTTTGATCTAGTGCCCAGCAAACAGTGAGTGTAGCTTAACTTCACGCCCCCTTATGCATTCGTGACTTGCACCAGGGACAACATCATGTTACTAAATTTGTGCGAGATTTGGACATTGGGTAGTGTTAACAACAGTAGTTCCTTCCTTGTTTTAACGTTGGGCAAGAGTGTTCGTTTACAGAATCCATTTTTGGTTCAAATTAGTGACGTAATTAATTAGAGTGGGAGAGGAAAAATATTGGTAAAGAAAGTGTATGCATCCGGAGCCGTAACCTAAGGTACACTGCTCCCCAGGAAAGCCTCTGAACTGCCACCATGCCCACGCTGGTAAAATTGGGCAATTTATATATCGAGTTTTAGGCGCCTTCGCAAAATTTCGAAAAGCGACTGTTGGCTTCGTCCTGGCCGTCCGTGCGCATGAAACAACTCGGCTTCCACTGGACAGATTTTCATGAAATTTAATTTTTGGTTATTTTTCGAATATCTGTCATTACAGTTCAATATTCGCTAATATCTGATATGAATAACGGGTACTTTACATGAAGACCTGTGTACGTGTATGTTAACCTCTCTCGCTCAATTCTTCTTAGAATGAGAAATGTTTTAGGGAAAATCAAAACACACTTGTTGGTTCAATAACTTTTTTGATTCGAAAATCTTGCCGTTTGTGACATAATGTGAAAAAAATATGGTAGAACCACAGAGGCTACAGGTAATATACAGTGCATACGCATTGCGTGCTGAATAAATAAGGCTACAGACACACACTCAGATGCGTAATACATATTGCTGTTTCACGGCGACAATGGTTACGCGAACGCACCTCAATGTGACGTTTGTTCGTACATTGCCTGTCTTACGTGCACATATGTTGGGACTGCAAGTAGGTGATAACGAAGAATTTAACTTCCCCTTTCTCTTAAATTTTGTGTACTGCACCTGAAATTAGTGCCCCGTTTTCCCAACTCCTGTTACAACTCCGTATGAATTCACATCTATTGCGTCTTTTTTTTCCCGAACAATTCACATAAAGTTTCTGGTTCCCTGTCTTTCCAAATGCGTAGGCTATGAAGTGTCAAGTACTTTGTATGGATTAACTCGAATGTGGAAGGAATCAATTGTGGCCTGCTGTAAATTTGTTTGCCATCATTTGCTTGTAGGGACTGAAGAAACCTTCGACACAGATACAATAAACACTGCCACATCCGAAATCTAGTCACTTCTACAGCAGAATCGAGGAGCTTAAAGCTGATCCCATGTAATCGGTGAAGAGACATTCAAGCGCGAGTTCGATGCTAAGCAGAATTTAGTGACTTGTATTTATCTTGGGTTTGTTTAACGACGCTTTCAGTTGCTAAGATTATGCAGCGTCACATGATGTGATGTTTAGTGAGTGTGGAATTGGAAAGGATGTGCAAGGAATGGGCTGTGTCGTAACTTCAAGGAATTTTCCTTGTGGGGACTGAGGAAGATCACAGACTCTGATAAGCCTCCGAACATAGTTTAAACCTTTTGCTGTTTACTAAACATGAGTGCAAGTTACCGTAGCGAGGTGTTCGGTTGAAATCAGTGCTGACACTCTTTTCGTGTAACAGCTTAACCGTAACGAAGTGAGCCCTTTTCTACATTCAGGAGGGAGCAGTCCAAGTTCTTCCATTCAGATTTGGCCAGATGTATACCACATGGTTGTGAATCTCATTTCGTGAAACAAAAAATTAGTTACAAGTTAGTTCGTACTCTCAACGGACAAGTATAATGTACCATTTCACGTCACTGAATCAAGGAGAAATCTTCAAGGAAGTCAAATAAATTGCAAATTCTCAATACTGGAATTACTTTCTATATTACATTGATCTGTCACATATATTAACAGTTTTAAGATTTTATACCGACATGCGGCGTGTATTATGTAATAATTACATGGTTGAGATCTCCATCTAACACATAAATTAACACGCAATTGTAATTTATTTCTATGTAATGAAATGGCATGAAGGTGACCAGATCTTGGTCGAATCATGTTGCACTACAGTTTGATGTCCCGATAGCAGTATCAGTGAATAGTTTTGTTTGTGGTAGTTAAGTTTCATGGGTCGACAGCCCCAGTGGGCCAAGGTCTCTTCATTACTAGGGTTTCGAGATCGTACTCAGACACTCGACGCTCTGTAGGACTCCTCTGGATGAGTGATCGGTCCGTCGCAGGAACCTCTACCTGGGAACTCATATCACTCACAAGAGGGAGACGTCCAAGACTCCGTCGGGATTTAAACCCGTAATCCCAGGAAGCGTGTGGCCGCAGACCCACGCCTTAGACCGCTATATACAAATATTAAAGGCGCATCTTTAATATCTGTATATAATTGATATTGTGCATTTGGTACTTGAAATAAAACAGAGTACATTAATTTTAAAATGCGCGGAATGGAAAACTTTAAAAACACAGCAGTGTCAATGTCAGTGATTGTTAGTTCTTGTAACTGGAAACGACACTAAATATTAGCTTAAGCAGGTGCTACATCTGAGTCTGCTATGTACTGTACAGTGACTGACTAAACTACTGTCGTAATATGTGTTATTGGCTTACCTAGAGACCTGTCATTCTACCTGCTGTTTTGTTTGGACATGTTACTAGTCTCTCTTCTGAGGGAAAACGCAGTTGAGTTTTTGAAAATGAGAAGAGTAACTCTAACACTCCAGTTACTTTCCGTGAATAAACTTATTTCATTTGATATGGTTGGTTACGTTTCGGCACATTCGTGTGCCTTTATCAGACCATTCCACAAAGTCAAGATGGCGGTATACATTGTTGTGTATTTGTACCTTGTCATAACGGGATGGGTCTGTCTGAGTTTGATTCATGTCATGTGGTGGGGTTGTCGAAACTTGTAACAGATTATACTAAATAAGGAGTTTTTGGCGGAAAACAAATAGCAGTTTGAACTCAAGAAAGAGTAGTCCTAAGCCTGTATTAACCGAAGGAAGGGGAGTAGCAGAAATATATATAATTAACGTTTTCAGACCTTGTGATTTGTGTATGTACCGCCAGGTTTAACGCTGAAAACTTCCATTTTATGTGCACAGTGTGTGTGTTGTGTGTGTGTGTGTGTGTGTTCTGTATAATTCTCACAAGAAACAGCAATTATATCCCTGCACAGCGTTCACCTCTTTCTAATGGAAGCACAATGTGTTCTCTGTGAGGTACTAAGTGAATCGTTGTATGTAATGTGGATTAATATTAGTCTTTAAGGTGCAGGTTGTGAATTGTATGTAATTTCGACTACAGGTGGTGTTTGTGTATTTGGCATTACACTTGTGTGGACTGCCTTAACTCTTAGCGGTTTTCAGTACTGCGTTTTAAAAAATTACATCCGGTATGGAATTGGAATTGGCTGAATTTGTCATTTAAAGAATTCAGGCAACATAAATGGATTTCTTACTTTCCTTCAACAGGAAACGCGGCCAGAGTTTTAAACTAGTACTTAGGCCGTTTTTCCATCAAATCGACGACTAACTATAGGCCTACGTGGTGCGGGAATCAACTTACAACTTCCTAAAGGAGGTAGGGGGTTGGGAGACAGAAAGAGTAAGAAGACTTGATTATGATGTTAAAAAGGTATGAGGCAGAAAATAAGGGATAAAAGAGCAAGAGAAAGAAAGAGGAAGAGTGCGAGTGTTACGTCTGCGGGGTAGGGATACGAAATAAAATTACAACATCCGCGGTACTTGCACAGAAGGGCGGGAGAGATGTTGAAAATCGAGCCTAATAAAGTAGTAGCGAAAAAAAGAGGCGGTTAGAGTTATATTTTACATGGACGATGACACCCACTCGTGTTACTCGGTAGCAGAAAGCTATCTCTGTCCGTGTACTCTCCACTAACTGTCAATTAACATATGAATTACTACACCCAAGCTTCTACTTTGGGCCGCCCATCCAGTACCTCACTATATAGAGCAATAATGATAGCCCATACGAGAACGTGGCTGCTTGGTATCAATAACTGAAATTGCTAGGTTTCCAAATTCAAACAACACTTCCAATTATAACTCTTAATGACTGTATAGGGCTACCGGTAGAACCGTGATAAAGGATGCAAGTTATTTGATTATACTCTGACCTGCATGGAAGAATGATGTATGTCGGTGTTTTTATCAAATTAAGCGTTTTAAAACTTGTGATGCACTCCTATAAGTATTGTATCTCTTGTTCCGTTGTAACGCACAATTCTTTGGAGTAGATCCTTTTGACACAGATTGAATTAATTACAGTTTAATTCGATAGTGACAAAGGTGTGTCGAGTCCGGAATTTTAATGAAGAATTATAAAATTATCCATTTTTGGTTGGGGGGGGGGGGGGCGAGAGATATAAAGAACGTGTTATCAAAGGGCTATGGGATGGGTAGTGAGAGTTCTCTTGAAAGTGTTCTTGTTAATGGGGCTAGGATAGCTTAAAAAATCTAATTGTAAGAAGAGTATATATTTACTAAGTCTGAACACTTTAAACTGTACTGAGGAGACAATCAGACTGATCACATTTTCATAGACATAATTAGGACTGCTCAAATAGGTATACTTGATGTCCGATATTTTGGAAGACCTAACTACGACGCAGACCGGTAGATAGTAATTTCGGAAGTTAGGGAGAGACTATTGGTAATTTATCGAGACTCGGAAATTTCACATAGCTGGGATTTAATATGAAGATTGTCGATAACGTAAAAAATATATTTTTAAAATCTCTGAAGTATGTTTGCGGCTTTGAAACGTTTGTGTGCTATGGAGGTCAGCAGGGGCTAATAGTACACGCACTGTAAAGAGTGGCGATGAATGTCAGGTAAAGAATGGCGAAATGTTTGGAGGCAACATGCCGGAATTGTTTTTTGTGATTAATTTTGTGTAGATATGACGTTCTGTTAGCGTCTTAGTTTTTTATATTAATTTCACGTACGTAATGTATGATACATAAATTATTACTGGCTAAATTAGTGAGTATTTCGTTTTTTAATTACAGCTGCTAATGATGCTGTATCAGATTCGTATTTAGACGTCTTAAAAATTACTAAATAGACAAGTCTGTATATGGAATCGGATGTAAAGTAAATCTCGGCAGAAAAAAAATTTAACATTTGTATGTACGTAGATAAAAATTTCTGCTGCCGATGTTGCACAGCTCAAGTGCTTGCTGGTTAAGAGTTCCGACGTTCTGTAACTGTATCATCAACTTTAGTTTTGTTTAATACGCGGGCCGTCCTGTACGTCTGTACGCAGTGCGCGTGCCTGGCTGAAGGAGAGACAGATTGACACCTGAGTGAGTTAGCGTGAAATTCGGTAATTCGTTTTCTGCTGTAACGTCAGTCCAGTGGTACATTGAATGCTTCAGGATGTCCTGTTTTACGGAATCTGAGTACTTCAAAACTGTAACAATTTCCTTTACGTCCTTAGGTTCATGCCCAAGTTTGTTACTTTAATTAGGGCCAAGAAAAGAATTATCACGTGGTCCACCAACCGTCTGCCTAGCAGTAATCTCCCTTCTGCGTGCTCTACCCATTCCTCCCTATTGCCATTTGTATTGTAGTTGTGGGTCACCTTGTCTTTATTTCCGTAGTGTGTTACTGTTGGGGGGTGCAGGCGGCTGACTTTAACCTGCACCACCCTCGTTTATACTTTCCATTACCTGAGTATAGTAACTTAGTGATACGAAGAAAAAAGTGATTGTTTTCGTAATTCCGCTTTGTGTGCTTCATATTGATAACAGTCCTTAGTATTGCCTACTACCTGCTTCCTCCACTCCATCCGTTCGGTTCACTAATGTAATAAGTTTCACGAATGAACGTTAGCATAAACTTTCTTTATTTTTATGTTTTTACCGTGCAATAATTGAACTTTATTAAAATATAACCAACTAATGGCACCAATGTGTGATACTAAAATCTTATTTACACATTAAAACACGTCACTTGGTTAAAATAATTCCTACAACTCCTACATGTTTCAGTCTGTCAAGACCATCTTCAGGGAGTTTTTTTGCCTT
>Ga0123352_10006539_pt1 | contig 17844 bp, 9 predicted proteins | sample TergutLab28metaG_FD_89700 | JGI IMG/M metagenome (GOLD analysis project Ga0123352, IMG submission 89700) | Labiotermes labralis P1 segment gut microbial communities from Petit-Saut dam, French Guiana - Lab288 P1 | ecosystem: Host-associated > Arthropoda: Insects > Digestive system > Gut ... | reverse complement strand
GAGAGGGTGGGGGGGCGCGGCGGGGGGGCACAGAGAGAAGGAGATTACACGCTCTACATGGTAGACCTTTTGGAGTGAGATGAAGGAATATTTTAGCTTGGAAAATATCTATGCAAAAGTAGTGACTGAATACAGAAATTCATGTAAAATGGATACAATTTCAAGCAACAAATTCAGTAACTGTAGCAAGTCTTATTCTTTGCAGTAATGTTGGTATAAATGTTACAAATACCTGTAAGACTTAGCAAGTTCATGAATTGTTCTGTCAACATTTGTTGCAGGAAAGTACGAGAAGCACCTGTGGAGACAGAAAAAAACACAGAGGAGATTGAGGTTAAGGAGTTCCAGAGGAGCAGAAAAGAATCAAAGAAAGAGGACGCACGTGCAGAGAAGTATAACAAGAAGGGTAAGACAAAGCAAGCAGGAGAAGAGTCATATGTTAGCCAGGAAAAGAAGAGACCAAAGGAACAGGAGGCTAAATCTTACAAGAAAACAAAACAAGATGAGAAACAGAAAACACACGTCGTGGAAGAGGTCAATGGGGATGAATTTATAGAAAGTAACGAAGCAGACAATGAAGGTGAAGAGAATGTGTCATGTTTCCCAGAGAAACATAATGAAGAAAATAAGCTTCATGTGGAAAGTGTGCCAAGCAAGAAGAGCTACTGTGTAAATAAGAACACTGTGAAAGATGAACTTGATGTGATGAGTGAAGATGAACTTGATGTCACAAGTGTACCAAGCAAAAAGAGTAATTGTATAAATAGGAACGTTATGAAAGATGAAACACACAAAGAGAAGCCTGCTGTACTGCAGGATGATACAGTTGATGAGAATGTCCCTGCCAGAAAATGTTATTACAAATAATATGTGAGTTTTTCTGAAAGTAGTCAAGTATGTCAGGTGAATAGCTTTAATGAACTCAAGTATAACGAAGCATTTCAAATAAAGTTTTTCTCTTGTTGTAACTGCAACATCATGCAGAATTAAGTATTTTCTTAAATAAATACGTTTGATGCTGTATATTCCTGACACATTGTTGTCATAGTTCTGCATACTTTGTAATTCACATCTTAGTACCTTAACTGCAAAATCTTATTCCTAAGATTCATCTCTGTCAGAAATGTCATAAACACAGGTCCGATTCTCAACAGTTGCAGATTTATCAAAACTTGAATGTTAGAAACAGAATATGTGAACAATTACTGCCATAAAAGTTGTCATTAATGACTACCCTCAGTTCCAGTACACATCCTTTCAAGTCGGTGAATTGAGAACATACAACTTAGCAGTTCATGAAGCAATGAATTTCATGTTTCCACTTTTTATATTGCATCTCATATTTCATACGACCCTCACAGACATAAACCTGGGTGAGTGAAGTCGAGATCTTGATGGCCAATGCTGTGGGCCACCAAAACTGATCCTTCTGACCACAAAAGTGATGATTAAAGACACTTCCAATGCATGGTTACAGGGAGAGACATTCCAGCATGTTAGACGTAAAAGCACCATGTTTCCAAACGTATATTCTGTAACAGGTGCAGCTTCCTTGACTAGTGGATCAGTGGTGATTACAAACGGCATCAAACAAAAAGGAGCAATGAGAGTTTTAGCATTCCAGAGTGGTCAGGTTAAGCAGCATGGTTTGTGATGACTGATTGCCTGACTACACCTGCTGTCCCTAAAGCAGCCTACAGCAGGATGAGGACAATGAACTCTGACAGTAAGCTGTAGGTATTAGTTGTGCCACTTATCACATTAACCCCTGATGATAGAGAGATAGACGGTCTCTGAAATGCTGGACATAAACTCACCATTCATATGGCATGTTGCCCAAAATGATTTCACTGCAGATGAAACTAATAATATGAAACATACAACAAAATAACAACTCCCAAACCACCTGCATTCTGGACTCCCATTTAAAAACATTTCCTACTGCTATTGCCCAGTACAGCAACCTCCAGCCCAGGGCAGTTTTTTTTTTATTGTGCCATGATCACACTCCATAAACCTGGTGTTGAATAAGGAATCACTATACTTATATAAATAAAAAATGTAGGTACATACCCTCTGTCTGATAAACATGTTGCTCTGACTAGTTTTTTATATAATTGAATGTTATATCTTAAAGTGTGTTGTTTTATATGTACCAGTACTCACACTCTTAATAAAGGTGGATGGGTCCAGAATGAAACTAGAAGATATAAAGAAAGGTACATCAAAATATTCTGTACTGGCACTGAGATGACAAGGTAGTTTACTTACAAAAAAAAAAATGGCAGAATGAGCTTATCCAAGGTAAAATACATATAAGATGCAATTTTTACTCAACATTACTGTATCAGAGATCTAAAACACAAACTGATTTTTAAGAGAAGATTGTATATTTGGATGGAAGAAACTAAAAACATGAATCTTGTCACACTATTGCAATGAAGGAGGGAAGAATGTAATGTTATTCAAAAGCCATATTTTCAAAGAAGTTCATCAAACTGCATATCACATTATTGGGTACCAATCCATGCACACCTATGCAAGCAAGTACAGAAATCTAACACACACTACCTTAAAATACTCAGTGATGTGACAGAAGGGAAAATAAACCTAACAAATGCTACATTCTAAAACAGTTGCTCTAGACATAAAGTATTTCCATATTTCCCAACTGTCGCACACACACTTTGTCGTTTGTCAGTTTCCATGTTGCTCTAAGTGCATGAGAACAGTTCAAGTAAGTTGTCAGAGTGGTACCATAACTGCACCAGTGCTCTAGATTCAAGCACTCTCACTTCTGTTATTATTCTAGAAATGACGTGGAATATCAACTTCATGATAACCACAAAACATTCTATTATGGATTGGCCTACTGCTTTTCTGATCGAAGAGACTAATTAAACCCCCTCTCAAAAAAAATAGAGTTGAAGCATTCAATCACCTCAGGGGTATTTCAATTATATGCAAGAGACCATCATTATTATTTTCACAATCTTTTTCATCTCTTCTCCTGCCTCTTCCTCCTCTTCCATTTCTTCCCTTTCCATAGTATGTGGGTTTACAGAAGTCCAGGGATCTTAATGTACTGTCATTAATACCCACCTTAAGTAATAGCGAAATAGACTGGCAGGTAAATAAAGCAGGCATTTCTCTTCATGAAAGCTTCAATCAATTCCAAGGCAGCATTTACAGTATTCTGTGACAACTGAGGCAAATTTTTCTTTCAAACTCATGACTTTCAAATGCCAGTCACCATGTACAATCTATCACTGGTCCAAACAATAATCACTTACTAGATTCCCATCTGGGATTTGATTTTTGAGCTGCCACTTAATATTGCATTATAGTTGTGGCTTGTGGATTCATAATTCAGGTGAATACCAGTTATTCTCACTGAAATGTTTTGTGGGTTTGCTCATTCTGTCCAGGATAATGCATTAAAACAGGCCAAATACAATCTCACATATTTTCTAATTTGTCATATTCATACTTGTCCACCCATTATGTACTGCACAATCTATATAGCTGAGAAAAGACTAATGAAGTGGGAAAGAAAGAAAGAAAGAAAGAAAGAAAGAAGGAAAGAAAACACACACACATATATATACACATACACAGCTGTCACATGGAATCAGAGTAACAGAGTTGGGTCAGTTTAAGCAGACCATCAGTACAACAACAAACTTTTAAAACAGTCACTCCAACCAGTTGCAGCACTGCACAACAACTTTCATGTCATAAGGGCAATTTGAAAATCTTCAAACCTTCTGCAGGCTGCACACCAATTCTTAACAGTAAAAGTCTCTCTTTAAGAAAATTTTATTTTATATTTAGTGATTAAGGGGCTACAGTTACTACTAATTATCAATAAAAAATAATCTAGCAATTATTTATGATTTCAAGTTTCAAACTTACATTCTTTTTGGTAATTTTTCAAAACAAACAAATCAGAAGAGGATAATACCAGGGAGCAAGCATCTTCATTTTTAATATGATAATTAATGACTTACTGATACAAATAAAATTAAGAAAGTCATGACAGCAATCATCGCAGATGACCTAGTTGTTTGGACATCACTACCAAAATGTCAACAATGTCGACTTATAAATAAAGTATGAAGAACTATCCTCAGCAACTGGCGTAAAGAAAATACCATGACAACGAATACAGAGAAAAGTTTCTGAACAGATTTTCACAATCAGCCTGCAAATCAATATAATAAACCTGTTATGTATACACACATTCTGAACTACCTAGGAATGTATATGGATAGAAAACTGACATGTACATGTAGAAACCATGTAGAGAAAACAGTTGAAAAATTAAGACAAAACCAAATATCCTACAAAAGTCTTTTAATCTTCCTAATTTTATAAAAAGAAATATCTGAGCTGACCTTTCAAGTTAGTATGCCACTGAAAGCCAGCACAAATTCTGGAACACAATGGTGAAGAACACAAATATAATTCTCGATTTCCCAACAGGAGACAACATGGCAACCTCTCAACTAATCGTTGGCCACGCGTGTCAGGTGGCTTGCTTATACAGACTGTCACTTTAGCCATACCCAGTGTGTGTCTTATGAAGGGAAGATATCTCCACAATGAAACATCATCTTCCAGATTGCGTAGCTTTAAACTCTGGAAATACTCAGTCACTTATAAAACTACTTCTATACTGGAATGCTAAAAGTCAAATGGAATTTCCCTTAGCATCACAGCATTAACTACTACTACTAAATTCTCTTTGAAGAATGGGAAAATGTCAGTGAGAAGCTTGCTTTGTTCCTTTGTCACTGATCATTTTTACTCTCATAGAATTCCCTTATATGTAATTAAGACTGAAATATACTTGAACAAATTGTTATCAGAACATACTTAAAACTGAAGAAGTAAGGGGGATTGTGTAGCTGACAATTCCATGATTTTCTCACTCCTTCCAGTATAAAGTTCCTCACAGACAATGTTTGCTCAAGCAATACACACGAAACCTGTCACAATGTAAATATTTAACTTTGGATGCAAAGTTCACCAGATCACTTAAAAGTTGTCCTTCATTCTGAAGAAAAAACACGAGATAAATATGTTTAAAAAATCTCGGGGTTCACAAACATAAGTCTGGCAGACTGCAGGTTACACACCACTCAGTTACAATATGAATTCCACTGCTTTCTGTGCCATCCACAAAAACAAGACTGAAACACAGGACTATAATTCAGTGAGTTTGTATGTAACCAGATAACCATCTCACACCTGATCATGCTCCCATGAAGTCAGACTGGCCCTTATGGTCTAAATTTGTTTAATGGAAGCAATGTCTACAAAACATATGGCGTAACTGCAACTATACAGTCTAGCCCACAAAAACTGTGAAACCAGAAGTAAATGTCAAGGTTGCATCAAAATTCAGGTTTCAAATGTCAATGCGTGTAGTGGCAAATCCCTGACTACAATGCATTGTATTATTATTATTATTATTATTATTATTATTATTGGTGGTGGTGGTGGTGGTGATGGTGGCAACAGCAGCAGCCATAGTTGCAGTAGGGGTGGTGGTACCGGCAGCAGTTCACATTTGTATTTTAATAATTCTTCTGCTAGAACCCATCTAAAATTCAAATCCAGGCCAATACTCTAAGCCACAATGTGTATTACTGTATATTTCCAGCAAAATAACACACAACACAAAAATCTGAAGACATTTACTAACAGCAGCAATTTACTACTATTATATGATCCTATTTTATCTGAAGGTGATGTAAACTGAATGGTGTCCCAATTATATCAGGCAGATGTGGCAGGCCCAGTTTCTTGTTGTTCATTTCCCCAGTAACACTGTTAGTGAATTTTCTTCACCTCATCAATTACAGCTACACACCACTCCATGTTCACATCTATAATTTCGCTACCTGATGTCATATGGTATGATACAATTGAAGCAGACCTCGTGTATGCTACAAAGACATGTGGGGGGAGAGGAAGCAAAGCTCCACTCATTCTTAACCTTGGCACTAGATGGAACATATAAATCCTTTAGTTCCTGAATATGTAATTTATTCCAGTGCCTTCTTCTACACTAGGATGAAGGAGCCAAAGTAATTACAGAAAGCATTCCACTTTTAAGTTGCTAAAATCCCACAGTCACTGTTCAAATGGTGGTTGTCTTTTGATCCTTCACATTATGCAGTGTGCGGGCTTGCACCAGAGTTTCAGAGGAAGCATTTACTGCACAAGCCTATATGATAACATGTCACCTGAAATTATGTAACAAACAAAATACACCGCATGGCATAAAATCACCAAAGACATGATCATCCTGTGCTGTGACTGTGGAGTGAAGATGATATGCCCTGTGTCTTGTGACATAATGCCCTTTCCCATTATCCACAATCCCTTCATCTATCCCTTTCCTACATCCACGTTCTGACCGGCTTGTAACACCACTCTGTTTTGTAAATTTTTTATCAACATCTTTCCAAAACTGTTTCTTGTTTCTTTAAAAATTATGTTCTAGGTAAAAGGACTTACTGCAAGGTCCTTGTATGACTGCCTGTAAGGTAAGGTTCTTGTTTGATTTCAATTTGTTTTATTCCTGCTGCACCATTCAAGTTATTGTTATACTTGATTCATAGTTTATTGATAGTGGAGGTATGGAGTGTGAGTGAACAACTGCTAATGTGGGCCATTCAGTCTTCACAGTACAACAGACTGCATTACTTTGTGTTTGTTTACTTAATTATCTTGTAATACATCTGTTATATGTGTTGCTAATTGCCTCTGTTGGGGAACTAAATGTTTTGCTCATCACACTTGGCACCTTCTAGTTACCCTTTGGCATTTCTCGGATTGGTTAGAATCAGAAAATTTGGAGGTCACAATGCAAACCGACACGGTTACATATGTGGTGCAATCCAATAGTTTCCAACTTTATTTCTCACCAATGAAGACGAAGATGACAACAACATTTACGTCCCAATCAATGATGTTCAATCCCAAGTAACAACTACTTGCGACATCATATGGTGAGCCCAGGAACAGCACCACTGCTCAGAGCATTTTGTGGAGTACATTGTTTGCAACTTAGTAAGTGCATCCTACAATTTTTCTTGAATCATGGTGCCCCTTCCCTTAAACACCATATTGAGTTTGTGCAGGAGGGGGGAAGTCACATGATGCTAAATCTGGTGAGTCTGGAGGTAGTGACAAGAGTCAGTGTATATTTAGATAGAAATTCACACACAGATAAAGCAGAGTGGGCAGGTGCATTGTCACAATGGAGAAACCAATACCCCATATTCCACTTTTTAGGTCATTTTCATTTTCAAGGTTAACTGATCCAAATCAAATTCCCAATTTGTTAGCCATTTCAAAGATAATGATTCTTCTGTTCCTGAGAATAATACCTTCACTCAATCCACATTTTCATCTGTTTTACTTGTCCATGTACTGAGGATCTGGCACCTTCAACTGAAGTCACACCACCTCCATACTTCGAAAAGCACTAAAAAAACTTGAGTTCTTCCCATTCTCTGCATTCCACAAGCTACTTTAACATTTCACAAGTTTCTGTAACATTTTTCCCTGCCTTAAAGCAAAATTTTATGAACCTATGCAGTTCCTTTTGGTCTGCCATTTGCTAGGTATGCTAAAATTGCAAATGCAACAACCTGAAATTGCACTTAACAAGATATTACTCAACAATCACATGTGCTACAGCCTCATTTTAAGCAATGAATAACTCAGCAGACTCTAATGTATCTCCACTCAGTGGAAGAACTAAACACCAGCAGCAGTAGTGTCATGTCACAGTCAGCCTGGAAACTATACGATAGCTGATGGATTTAGTGATGGAAAATAGAGTTCAGTCCTACCTGAGCTGTTGAATGGCAACTGTTCACTCACGGCCACATAGTCACCTGAGGTGCAGTTATCAGAGTATGGCATGCTGAGATCATCAAACCAAAGCACCAAGTAGTGGTCTGGCGGACCAATAAGTTGCCACGTGCAGTCTAAATTGTTGGAATACTCCCCTGGGTAAGATGGTAAAGTGACACGGCCTGAATTGCCTCTAATGGTGCCTCCACAAGTAGCTGCAAGAAACATCACATTTAAATGAGAGATGGAAGTTTATGGTATGTGGTTCATAACACTGTATCAAGAGTCAACCAAGACATATCATTACCTCTCAGGATATGCAAATGTAAAACAGACAGGTCATGGAGCTGGCAAGGAAGGCAACTCAAAATCCAATACTTATGGATTTTTGGATAATAATCAAAATTTTAAAAATTAAGAAAGTAAGTATGCCAAACATTTATATCAAAAGTCAAAATAAACTTTAATAATGTTGTTATTCTATCCTCAACACAGTTATATTCAACATATACCTCAACAAAATCCATAAAAATGCCATTACTTTGCTTACTTGCAAGGTTATGAATCCAATTCCACTTCTAATAGTGGGATGAATACATTTGGTTCACACTTCCTAATTTTGCTTTTCAGTGTTTGGGCAGATAACATCCAAACATGTGTGGCCCATGGGACAAAACACTAACCAGAAAAAGCCCCCAAAAAATCAAAATACCTATATTAACACAAATATAACAAAATAGATATAAAAACAACAAAACTGTAATACATAAACAGAACAGTGCTCATACTTGATTCAATTACAAAATACAGGCCATTCTTTTAATGAAGGTTAAATCTAGTCAATTCTGGCTTGTAGAACAACTTCACCCCTTGCAACCATTAATTTAAATAATACAGCAAAACAAACTTAATTAGACCTGGCTCCACACACATCAAGACAGATGAGTTCCCCCTCCAAGCCACACCTCTCTACTGCAGGCCAAATTAGCACAGCCCCTCCCCAGCTGGACAAATAGCATGGAGGCACACATAATGACACAAAATTGCAAACTAAAACCTCATGAATAACACATCATGAGCAGTGACGGGTATGTATGGAACAATCATAACAACATAAGCTGTCTTAAAATGAGCTTACAAATGCATAACAAATGCAGAAGGTCATTTACAATAATAAGCCACTGAACCCTTTGGAATGGTGGCTTGGAAAGTTCTCAAGGCCATCAGAACAACGTCTCCATTGACCCAACAGTGCCAAAAGGCACTGAATGATATCTCTACTGAGCATGTGGTTGGGCTGTATTGGGTCCCTGAACATGCTGGGGTACAAGGAAATGAGATCACCGATAAGCTCACAAGAGACGGCTCTACTGTAAAGTTTGTTGGCCCCGAGCCAGCCTTGGAAGTCTCTAGGCAGGATATAACAAGAAGGATCAGACGTTTGTTGGTTAACCAGCATTGCGTATGGTGGCGAGGTCTTGGTAACACCCAAAGACAGACTTGAGAATTAATTTCAGGACCCTGTCTGGATGCCAAGGCTAGGTTTCTGTCCTTTAACAGGATACAATCCACGGCTCTTACTGGCCTTCTTACTGGGCATAATACCCTGAGGTGACATCTCCATCTAATGGGGCTGTCAGTCCATTGTGTAGGAGGTGTGGAGCAGAGGATGAAACCTTGGCCCACATTCTTTGTGAATGTGAAGTTTTGGCTCCCATCAGACATGTATATCTGGGCTCCTTCCTCTTGGAGCCAGAAGACATTAATAGTATAAGTCTGGGGGCCATCTAGAACTTTAGCAAAGTAACAGGGCTCCCATGAATTGATATGGGGCAAAAAGGGCCCGTCAATTAAGGCCTAGGTGCATCGGGTCCATAAGATCTCGAACCCAATCATAAATCAATCAGTCAATCAATCAAACCTTTGGAATCAGAATGAATGTCTGGTGTGATGTGCAAAAGAACAGAATTTAAATGACAGCTACACAAAGAAGGCCATGATATGCCATCACCAATACCTGATGTTTGGCATTTTAAGCATCATACTGTGTGATGGATACTCATACACCAAACATAATGCACCAAGGAGTCGAGTACATATGTTATTTCACAACTTACATTGAACACAACCATGTAACTACAGAAAAGATTTGGATTATATTCTATTTTAATACAACACTTTTCACCCCAAATAAGAAAATGAATAATGACCTACAATTTGTCAAACATTTCACATGACACTCTGTATACCATGGCTGAACAGCCCTTGCTCAGGTAATTTATGGTTCAAAGGAAACTCTTCCTCCAGCAAGTACAATATATGAGCTTGCACACAAGCACACGAGGGCACACACACACACATATTCAAAGAAACTGGACACTTAAGTCATTTCGCAAATTATAAAAAAAATTAGGTTATCACAAACAGTAACTATTCTTTACAGGATGCGGTTCCTTCCTTTGACAACATCAAAATACACAGGAGATAAGACACTAAAGAAGGAATAATGCTCAAATAAAGAAATGAAATTGCTTGGTTTATGTGAAAGTAACTACATATAGCTTGTCATCTCATAGTAACATGGCACCTTATAAACCTGGAGGCACTTGGTGGCCCAGTTGGTTGAGACACTGCACTACAAGCTGGAAGGTCATGGGTTCGATTCCCAAGGGGTCACGGGATTTTTTCATTCACTTAATCCTTCTGTCCAAACTATGGCCCTGGGGTTGACTCGGCTTCTAACATAAATGAGTATCATGAATATATCCTGGGGGTGAAGGTGAACAGTGTGTAGGGCTGACAACCTTTCCTCCTTCATGTGCCAACTGTCTAGAAATTCTGGGGGCCCCAAACTCCTGGTGCCCTAAGGGCTAACACGGTAGCATATTCTAGTCCTATGAACCCCAATATTGGTGGAGACATACTGTTCGCTTGTCACCTCTATTATCACTGCCATGAAAAAAGGATAGATCTTACCTATATTGACAACAGCTTTGAATCCATTCTTGGGGTCAGTCACATTTGTGAAGAAGCGGATATACAGCATGTTGCCCCTTGTGTACTGGGAACTCGGAATTTCTTTGCAAAATGTATCGATAATTTCTGAATTGACAGTTGCTCCTTCACGTAGTTCCACAAATGCTTGGCGACAACTGTCAACACACAACACACTTTTACCATTACAACCAAACTTACATGGGCAATGACAATGTTACTCACCATATAAACAACTAAAAAAAACAAAAGTCTCATCTCGTTAAATATTTCAACAATTGTGTTACATTGATAGTTTGGTGGGTATTTAGCAAAGTAAACAAACAAGTTTATTTCAGTGTCTGCTTAAACCAGCATCTCCCAGTTATTCAAATGTTGCATGCAAGTAACTATTCCTTTACTTATTAAACTTAAAAATAAAGGTTAAAAAAATTATAAAATGTATTAACTCTTTAAATAACTGACTGATTTCATAAAGTAGAACTCTTCTTGCAAACCTCAGAGTCACTCAGCTAGTTAAAGAAATTCAATGCCACTTACATGCAACATGAAGGTTTATTACTGTGTTCACTACAGCTCACAACTTCACATCTGTTCTCAGCCAGATGACCCTGGCTCCCACCATCCCACCACATTTCTTGAAGGTCAAATTAACACTACCCCACCATCTACATTTTTTTTCTTCCATGCAGTCTCTTCCATTCAGGTTCTTCAACACAAGTTGTGTATACATTTATCATTGCTCTAATATGTACAACATGTGTTCCTATTTCATCCTTGATTTCATCAATCTAATAGCATTTGGAAAGACTACAATATGAAGCCCCCTACTGTGCCATATTCCCTAGCATCCCATAACTTCCCTCTCTCTGATCCAGATATTCTCATCACACCCTATTCTCAAACACTGTCACTGTATACTCATCCCTTAATGTGAAAGAACAAGTTTCACAACCATGTAATATAAGAAATGAAATTACACAGCTTTCTACTTGTTAATCTTTAGACAGTGCACAGTATAAGAAAATTCCTTTAGGAATTATAAACTAGCTGTAACTTTAACAAAGTATTGCTGATATTATGACAAGGAGGATGGATGGGTGAGCAGATAGATATGATCTTCACATAGGTCTCCAATTCACTTAACAGATTTGCTCCTGTATCTGACCATGGTCAGAAAAGTTTCTTTTTGTACAAAGCTCCCACATCTGAATATAGTTGGATAAGAGCACAGTAGGACTGGGGACACATGGTGGCACAGTTGGTTGAGGCACCTTGCTACAAGCCAGAAGGTTGAAGGTTCGATAGTGTCATTGGAATTTTTCATTGGCATAAGAAAAGAAAAGAATAGAAAAGAAAAGAGAAGAGAAGAAAAGAAAAGGAAAGAGAAGAGAAGAAAAGAAAAGAAAAGAAAAAAGAAAAGAAAAGACAGTGAGTGGTTCACTGTATAGCATAAAAAAGAAGCATGAAATTTTGATTAATAGTAGTTTTGAAGATGATGATAGTGTCAAAATTATTTTGTTCCAGGATATTCTGATGATTTTATTCCTGCCGACAGTGGTTGTAATGAAAGTGAAATAATGTGGTCCTATAAAATCAACAAACAATTTTACAACATAACATATTGTGAACAAGATCAACAGCTACAAGTTTTGGCTACATTAATAGCCATCACTAGGCTCTACAAAAGAAAAATTACCGACAAAGAAATGCAAGATGTAGTATGAGATCTCAAACTTTACAATGAACTCATACACAAAATTAATATAAAATGCGTGATCTACAATGAAACTTATCATATATACGTTTACAAAGCATACAAATATAAAGGCAGTACAATGTAACTGTGTTTGACAGGTTAAAAATACATATAATAAAAAAATAACTATGTAGGAGCTCTTCAGAAAGTGTGATCTCTAGGGACAATGTGTAAATATTATCCTACTTGAGATCTTGCAGCGAATTTGTTCTAGTACTTTGGAAATGATTTTGAGGTTAATTATTGGTTGTGTAAACAATGAGGACAATGTTGGGAATTGTGTCTATTGTAGAAGTAAGCTGGGTTTTTCTCTATATAAATTTATAATACTTTTCATTAAGGACATCAAGAAAGTAATCTTATGAGATACGATTAACTGTGTTGCGCATTCCTGAAGTATACAGCCCCATTTCAGGCCTCTAGATTTCAGGCATACATGATGCAACCCCTTTTTATTTTATTTTGTACATCCTGAAAATGACTATTAATGTAAAGGTAAAGCAATCCCATTACAGGCCTGGAGTGGCCTAGAGGGTTCCAGGAAGTTAAGGTTCCTAGATTTCATGACAATGGCACAGGATGGTGGTAAGGTTGTCAGCCTTATGCACCGGCCGCCTTTACCCCCAGGAAAAACTCCTGGTACTCATTTCTGTTAGAGGCTGAGTTGACCTCAGGGCCAAAGTGTGATCAGAAGGATTATGTCAATGAATAATACACTGACACCAGCTGGGATAGAACCAGCGACCTTCCAATTTGTAGCACAGCACCTTAACCACTGTGCTACCGTGGTCCCCGGCTATTAATGTAACTGTTGATATTCTTTGCAATACATGTTGTGTTGGTGAATTATTTGTTGGTTTTATTGACTGAAAACACAATGGTGATGAACTGCCTTAAGATGTTCTGATAAAATGTGGTGTTTCACTCCATCCAGGGGTGTATGACACAATATGTCACACTTGAAAACAATACTAGAACTTTTATTCTGTACCCTCTGATATATCCAGTCACCTACCTACAATAGTTTAGGAGAAAACTGCACTTAAAAATAGTACATTGTGAAGTAAGCATGTACTGACAAAAAAAAACAGGGACTTCTGGGAGTGAACATGTGAAATAACACCTAATATACAAAACTAAAAGGGTTAAAATTCTGATACATGTGACAGGTACTCACTCTTGTGTTCTAGTGATATCAAAACGGTCAACAAACTCCACATGCAACCTCTCACCCGCAGGAGCCATGATGATCCACTCACACTCAGTATGTGGTGGTGGGACATTGGGGTAACGTGGTGACATGATCAGAGTTGAATTGTTACCTTCTGATAGCACTACGCGACCTCCGCAAGCCAATGACACCTCTCGGTAAACCAACTTGAACTCCTGGAATGATGCATCCACATCAGTGATCCCACTTCATCACTCATAGCAGTACTACTTACTGCAGGCAACTTGTATAGCTGTGTAAAGGCCCTGTTAGGAACTTACTCCATTCTGATTGGCCCATACAGGGCTTAGTTCCTCCTCCTCAACTACCGCTCAGAACAGTCACTCATAGCTCTTTGCAGTTCTAACCCTCACCCTTCCCATAAGGTCAACCCACACAGATTAGCTTGACTAACATCTACACCAAGGGTGCTAACGTAATATTTCCAATGTGTTGGTAAATACCTATGAGATTACACGGTGTCACAACCCAAAAGACAACACACCAAAATGACTTCTGTGGGAACCTACAATTGTGAGGCAAAAATAAAAAATGTTAACCTTTTACAGGAATGCATTAACTTTCAAGACTTTAAACATAAATATAACGAAGATTTCCACATGTGAAGGCTACATTTCATTTCATTTTCATTTCATTTATTGAGTATTCCAGAGATCCATCAGAGTGGATATAGAACTTGTCATTATATAACAACAGACATAGCTCAAAATGAGTCTTGACAGTAAGATACATATGATAGTAATTTGTGATTATGATACAAAAGTAACAAATCAAGTTTATACAAGGAAATGTGATCAGTTCAGAATATACAGTCAATGAAATACTTACATACTGTAACTAGACAGAACTCAAAAAAAGTTAAGAGTACTTACATAATGCGCATAGACAGAAATCTTAAATCAAAATACCACTATAATAAAATCTTGTGATACAGTTCTTAATTCATGATTGACTAAGGTAGAAAAATGAGTAAGTGTGTAAAAATTATTTCAGAGCAATTTTATTTTATTTTTATTTTTTTGGTTACCAGCAAAATTCTTAATCTCTAAAGGTAAATTACTAAAAATTTTTATCCCAAAATAATAAGCTCCTTTTTGGTAAATGGTTAAGATTGCTTGAGGAAGGTATAAATTATTTCTTTGTCCAGTGCCTATATTGTGATTTTCATTGTTTGTCAGGAAAAGATTTTTGTTTTGAACCACAAACATTAATAAAGATAACATATATTGTGATGTCAAAGGCAAAAGCATTACTGTGCCACTTTTCACATTCTTGTTATTCTTTTTCAGTAAATGCACGTTCAACAATCACTACACTGACTTTTCACACTGGCTTGTATCATTCTCTGAAAGTCAATTAGCAATTTATTCCTACTGGGAAAGTGATATTCACAAATCATGTAAAACAAATTATGTATATTAGTCTAATGCATGAATGCACAGGAACATTTCCTTCTTTCATGCCATACTATCAAAACTGCATATACCAATGGAAATTATTATTTGTTTCAGCTCTTATTCAGATAATCTCTATATGAACTTACTGCTGTTTGTGATAAACCCATAAATGTAACACTCAGTTCATTTCCTGATGTTTCTGGAATATTTATTGGAGCTTGACTGCCACAGAATTTCCCATGTCCCAACATAGGAGAGTGCTGGGATCTCCCATTCCTTAACTATAACAAGAAATGAAGTACACAGGTAAATCAGTCTAAACAGCAAGAGAAGGTGTAAAAGAGTATAGCCCATATATGAGCTGTAGATCAAAGTAAGACCCTGTTTCTAAAATATAATTGCCTGTGGACCCCGTCTGGCTTCAAAAAATAACCAAGGATCCACACATCCTTGCCCACATAAATTACAGTGTACAGATCATAAGTATCCAATACTAAAAATTATATCTCACAACTGATTTCGAACAAATACCAACACATAACACTGGCATATAAAATAACACATTGCTTGAATTGACCTTAACTAAAATTACTGTCCCATGCTTTGTGGACCCAGGAAGTTTCCTAATTAGACATTCTAATCGTTATATGAAATAAACATACTGCCAATGAAAGAAGTTCCTCCATTATTTTTCATAAAACATTATGCATTTAATTAAAAAATAAGTATACTTCAAAACAGCCATTACGGAAACATACTCACAGATCTCCTGTGAACTGGTCGCAGATACCTAGGGATCTGCAGAGCACACTTTGGGTATCACTGAAGTAAGCTACAAAGTTGAGTATTCCTGTGAGAATTACTCTAGGAGGACATGATATTTCTTGATTCTAAACACAAATGAGCTACAAGGACAAAGCAGTTCCATGGAAAAAAATGGTACATGTGGCTCTTAAACCATCACTTACCACAACGTAGTTCTGTGCACAGTGAGCTACGTCCAATGATGGAACATTGAACACAGGGAACTCAACTGCTATAGTCCTCCCAGGTCTTACAGTGACATTCCATTCACACTTCAGACTACTGTACGTGTGTAACCACCGGAGTGCTCGGGTCTCATTCCGCATGTCAATCACACCATTTGGTCCAGTCAGCATTCCACCACATGCTGTTAAAACACGAACACATTTAATGGGCACCAGAAATTATGATTAAAACAGGACATGTTACTGCTTTGGCATATGGAGCTCATCATGGCATATTAGTAGTGAAGAGACTTTTCCAAGAATTTCACTGCCACAAGAAATTGACACACACAAGAAATCAACAGTATTAGCAAAAGTTTCAAGCAAAAAGAACATCCTATAATTAAAAAAGACCATTGATATAAGCACTTTTTATGTAACATCAATCTAACATGGTTAGTTATAGCTTGCAATGCTCCTAGACCTACACAAATATAGTAGAACCCCAATTTAAGATTCACTCGGGAGATAAGCTTGTTTACCTTCAATCAAGAAATACCTTTCAACAGGGGTTGTGTCAAAATCAAAGATAATATTATTATGCATGATTTCAGGCATCTTCTGCAATGTATATGATATCAAGCAGTTTTGGACTGCTAGATCCTTGAAGATGGCACTGAGAGGTTGTACCAAAACGATGGTATGGAATTACAAATCTACACTGCGTGAAGTCCAAAAAAGAGTAATCCACTTTACATTCATATTTTTATATTTACTTTATGGCACATGAAAGAATAAATCTTGACAAATAACAAATATTAAAGTTTTATTGTACAACATATTTTATGAATCCATTCTTCTGTAAGCATCATGTACAATCACCCATCATCAAGCAATTTACATCCATAATTCATTATCAACCAATAACAGTTCTATGGCTCCTGACACAGGCTTTCTGACCAATCACATGCATGTTAAACCTTCAGAATCAACAGGACACTGCTGTGATAGTTCACAATCTATTGTGACATCACACTACTTTCATTGCACATACTCGTGACATTATTAATGCAACCCAAATTCAAAAGTTGTCAGCATAATCTCTAAACTAAGGCCCCAGATCAGTGTAGGGAATGAATTTTTGTGTCTTAAATGCAGCAAAAACCTAAAACTGGGAAATATCAAATTGAGAAAAATTATAAATTATTTACACTGAACTTTGGACAGGATGACAAAAAATAAACCCAATATGCAGGAAAATCTGAAATAAAAAAATCTTAAATCAGGATTCTATCATACAGGTTTAATTTCCATCCTATGTGAATCAGGTGTTACTACTGAAATGGGGGACTTTGGTTTCTTTATTCTAACTAGAAATACAGATGGAGTGAATGTAGTGAAGTATCAGCATCCTTGATTCCATATCTTTCTTACCATCAACCTGTTACACATAAGAATAACATCATTATGGAAAACAGAGACGTGCTGTGTGAACAATGCTGTCAATTGAAAGGATTATACTGTACAGTGTCAGCTATAGATAAATGAAATATGAGTCTGCAGCATTGATGGAGTCATAGTGACAATGACAAAGTAAAGTACCTGCAGAGGGGGGGGGGG
>Ga0123352_10006538_pt1 | contig 17844 bp, 13 predicted proteins | sample TergutLab28metaG_FD_89700 | JGI IMG/M metagenome (GOLD analysis project Ga0123352, IMG submission 89700) | Labiotermes labralis P1 segment gut microbial communities from Petit-Saut dam, French Guiana - Lab288 P1 | ecosystem: Host-associated > Arthropoda: Insects > Digestive system > Gut ... | reverse complement strand
TTTTTATTTTTTTTTTGAAAAAAAAATTTATCTTCATTTATTTTTTTTTAATGTATTATTTTATTAAAAAAAATAAAACCTTATTAATTCAAAAAATTACAAAAAAAAAAAAAAAAGATTATTGATGCTAGGAAGAGTGATTAGTTATACATAAATAGGTTTGTATTTGTGATAAACTAACACCAAGATCAATGAGGTATGCAAAATTGTAAATAAAGCATTTGAAAACCTTTCGTACTCTACACTGCAGTATATACAAACCATGTTGTTAGTCATATGATTCTTCATTTATTTTAATTTAGTGTCAGACCTGAATGTCTTTGGACACTGCTACAAATCATTTCAGATCATAATCTACAGTAAAAAAAAAATATATCTTTTAACCTGTCATGCGATAAAGGATCTAAAGACTAGGCACAAAGTATTTAAATATGAGGATACAAAGGACAAATTGTTAGTAGACTGAGATTCGCAACTCATGCAATCATTTTTTCTTTTATTTTTTGCATTTTTCATTCTGTGCTTAACAGTTCAATATCTACATTTTTACCAACAAATGCACACAACTGCCATTAGTTTGACACTAATATTTTTAAAACCTTAAACTCTTACATGTTTTGGATGTTACTGGTCCATTGTCTGGGAGTACATTATTGTTATTGCACAAAACCATTAATAGACAATACTTTAAACTAAAATGTTTAGTAATTGTTTCATACAATAACAATTAATGTACTCCCTGATGATGGACTCTAAGGTCCGAAATATGTTGGAGTTTAATGTTTAAAAATATTAGTGTAAACCTAATGACAATTGTGTGCATTTGTTGGTAGAACTGTAAATCATGAAATCATCTTTGCTTTCATCTATGGTAATTGTCAAACGGTCCATTGTGTTCTATTCTTCTAAACAGTGTAATAATAATTATGCCTAGTAACGACTTGGAAGGCCCATTTTCTAAACAATTATAAAAGAATTTAAATGTATTGTAGGTTTTGGAATCTTCTAAAAATTCTATTTCAATTGTCCTTGGAGAGATTCAGGTAAGTGACATAAAACATTTCTTGTATGGACAAGTTACCCAAGGAAAATGGAAGGAGAGAGGATTCGGAAATGTATTTTTGCACCAGTGTTGCTGGAAAATAGTTCTGAATATTAAATCCAAAGTGGCTGGATTCCTATGAAGGATTTGTATCTAAATGTCTGTTAAGGGCACATCACTGAAGCAAAATCGAATTTCAAAAGTAAATGACACAGTAAACAGTAAATACAGGAGTATTTATTGTCACAGTATGTTTTCAGGGGTATGTGGGAAAGCAATCTATTACAACCATTGTGCTAAAAAGAGCATTCAAACCACCGGACTGCTTGCATTTGAACTTCGTTTGGTAGCCCCATTGGCATAGCTAAAGGTAGTGGGGGAGTGGTGCAGCCGCCCAGGGCAGCAAAATAAATATCTTAAACTTTAGCCATCGAATATATTATATATAGTATGTATGTAGGAACACACCCCTATAAATTAATTTCATTTATTTAGACTACAAGGAAATTTACTGCTTTTTTGAGACATGCTATATACTGTCATATTTTCCAAAAAAAAAATGCTGTTTATTTTACAGTTTTATCTTCTCCTGTTCAAATAATATCCCCGTTTTTCATAAATAATGTACCAAAACTTAAATACTTGCTCCACTGGCTAAAATAAAAAAATTCATGTGCACTCAAAAGGTTTTAAATTATTGAGCCAAATTAAAGGGGGAATTCAGTAAAGGATGGCGATTTTTTTTAAAGTTTATAATTTCTGATGGTCGGGGGTAAATGTGAATGTCTCATGCACCAAAAAAGCCTAGCTATGTCACTGGATAAACCTATGATAAATTTGAAAGATTTGTGAGTGTTCATGGCTATTACAATTCATAGTGTTGTCTTCTGGGTTATGACAAAATATGGTACAATTAAATCTGTATGGCCCTTCTCATTTTGGTTTTCTTTGATTAATTATAAAACCCATTTGAGAATGGTACACATGAACTTATTCCTTTGACAGATTTTGATGAAACTTCATACATGGACCCCCAATATATGACTACTATAATTTGTAAGTTTCATTGGTTTTACTTATTTTAAATGCAGAAAATGAGACCTTACTTTTACACACTTTATTTTCAAAAATAAGCACTAAAGGAGATTTATTAGTCCTGTTTGTGAACATTTCTCTGTGACACTGACTTTGGATATGTGGATGAGTTGGAGCATTGCTAGTTGTTACATGTATAATAAGTGATGATGTTCACTGCAGGCGATCCCATTTTTCTGAAGGAATCTGTCATTATAAATATTTAGAACTCTTTTTCACCAGTTAAAAATGAATTCCTTATTTAACCAAAAGTTGGTTAAGGAACTTTCTACAACATTAAAATAAGTTTTATACATTTTTCATTTGTAAAAGTGTTTTACTTGAAATTTGTATATGAAACAAACACTTAACTTTTTTATTAGAAATATAGTTATGTGATGTGTTTTGTAATTCTTCAGTCTAGATAGAATAAATTATGCATTTGTCTAATTCTAAATACTTCCTTCGCATTTGTTTAAAGAAATTACAGAATACGACACAGAACCTTGTTCAGGATAATGGATGCCACTCACCCATTTATTAACCTCTATCATCCTATGAGAACACATGCTGATCTCTAAAATGTAATGACAAATGGTTTAGCATGCCATATACTGGTCTATGTGTGTTTACTTGGCAACAATTTAAATGTCTGCACTAAAAACTCAGGCTGTCTAGAGATATGATTGATGTTTAAATCTGTCTGCTAGAGGTGAAGGCTATTCATCATTCATTCCACAAATAATGTTGCCCATATTCCAGAGGGAAGCCAATAGGCACTAGCAACAAATAACAGTTCAGCTTTATGAGAGTCAGATTTAATTTATCCCAGATTTGCCACCACACCAGCTGTTGTTTCATCATTAAACTATTGCCGCCTCAGTATTTCTTATGTTTCTTTATGTTTGTCACATACAGTAATTTTTCAGGGCTCCCAGTATTAATCTCAGTGTAGCCTACATGAACCTATCATTTTGTATTTTATATGTTCCATGTCCATCCATTAAAGAATGGTGTTTACTTATATGATAAACCAACAAATGTGCATTTATAAATATGTTCAATCACATATTATTCCACTTCACGAACATGTTTCAGTCACCTTCATAACCATTATCAGGGTGTCTTGTAAGGAGAATATGATAATATATCATAATAGTATAAAATGTATGATAAAACCACTCAATGTTACATTTAATTTTCTGTGATATATCCCATGGCTATAAAACATCAAAATTATAAGTTTACATTCTTGTTACAATAAAGTAAAATAGTGTGTGTTTATGTTGCTTAGTGGATGTGTATAGTCAATTCACATCCTTGCTTAACAGGATGTGAGTCAACTCTGCACATCCACTAAACAACATAACACACACCCTATTTTACTGTATTTTAACAAGAATGTAAAATTATGGATATTGTGTAACCATGAGGTTCATCATAGATAATTAAGTGTAACATTGTTTTTATCATACATTCTTATACTATTATTGTATATAAATTGCATTCTTGTTATAAGACACCCTGATGATGGTCGTGGAGGTGGTTGAAACATGTTGGTGAATAATATTAATAATAATAATAATGTGATTGAGCATATTCAAAATGCATTGGTTGGTTTGTCATATATGTAAACATTATCATTTTGTATGTTTTATAGTGATTATAAAGTTGTCATTCACTTTAAGGTTTAAGAGTCTGTAAGATTATGGTACTGATGAGATCTTTTTGATGAAAAGTGTTCAACAACAGGGGATCAGGTACAGTAATGTAATAATATATGATGGTATATTTTGAAGTGAAAACATTAAGCCATTGGACCAGGCTTTAAAATTAATGCAGATACAAGCAAGGGTATTTTAATGGCGGGACAGCTCGTAAAATAAGAAAGCGATACGCAACTGGTGTATACGTGATTACAAGCTTCGGCCGCGAAGTAGACGAGAACTGTTCTCGCAAGCGTAGTTATAATCTACTTCGCAGAGAGCAATTCTCACTTACTTCGCGGTGGACATAATGAGGCTATTTGCGAAGCCTAGGAGTAGACGCAACGATCTACTACATTTTTTTTGTTGCGGGAACAGGTTAGGGGCTGCATTCGAACTTGTCACTAGTGCTGGGATCTTGTAAACCCTTTGGTTGCATGACAGACGTGGAATTCCTTACACAGTTAGGCTACAGTGACAGTGTTATTAATTGGCCTCCTATTGACAAATTCTATATCCTATGGTTGCATTACCAGAAGATTATTCGTATTCTCAATAAACAAATTTTTCACATAATCACGGAGTATTATACTTTGCGCGCTTCACTGGTAATCCGTGAAGTACAGTTTTATCATAGCAGAACATCCGTCAATTTACCTCGATTTTCCATGAACTGCAGCGCGTGAGGCGCCACGTGGAGGATAATTCAGCAACTATTCATCATAGCAAGTGCTGACGTAATGTGAAGTAGTCGCGAACATGGCGCAAGAGCTGTAGATAACCAATGGAAAGGAGTTTTTGGCTATATGGTTTTGTGATTCGAAGTAATTGATATTATTTGTCGCTAGCTGCATAGTGTGTATTTTATTTCAAAGGTTAAAGTATAGAGACACGAAAATGAGCGTAGATGCTTACGGACCAAGCTCGCAAACGCTGACGTTCTTGGATACTGAAGAGGCGGATTTGATTGGTGCGGATACACAGGGATCTGAGTTTGATTTCACAGATTTTACATTACCTTCGCAAAGCCAGACTCAGACTTCACAGTTGGATGCTGGACAAAGTCAAACTACACATAATCAGGTAATATACAGAAGTTACGATACAGTTAGCAGTGTTTTATATAATGTAAATTAACATAACCTCACCGTAAGACAAAAAAAAAAGTCACGTTACCACATGTAGGGTTTATCACAATGGGTCAGCTACGTGTTTTACAGTATTAATGTAATTTGTTTACACCTGTTTGTAGATAAATGGCGAGGTGGGAGAGAATGGTTTGGATGCTGACATAACGGCTACAACTAAAGCTCTTGGGGAGTTGCAGTTTGAAGAGGAAGATGATGAAGCCTACTACAATAAGGTTTGGAGCAATTGTCAGTTACATTAATATAATGAGATGGCATTTTGAAACAGTATTTATTATATATACATGTATTTGTTGGTCTTATTACATGAATTGAAATATCCGTTTAATGCGTGGATATGGAACATATTAAATGTTTATTATGTTTGTCCCACAGGGATTAGTATCAAAGTGTTATATTAATTCTTTTCTGTAGGTCCGTTTTATTAAAATTGTTATTCCACTTTGTGACAGGAGGCCCTTGTAATAGAAATAAAGCAAGCTTTCCTTTTCATGCTGTTTTTCCTAGACTTGATCAAAAACATTTGGCCTAAACTGGTGTTGGATTCATAGCAGGGTAAAAGGCTGCTTCCTTTTTATTACTGATGTGTTTGCATTTCCTTATTCACCAATACCATCAAAAACTGTGCTGTGTTTAAAAGTAGCAGTACATATGGGTAAACATGCTAATGTAACCATAATACGAATATGGCTTCATATGTGCTTGGTTATTTTAGTGCCAAGTAATGGAAAACGTGTTAAGTGTGCATTGGCCATCATTGATAGCACACAGGTACAGTAAGTGCCAACTTTAATGGCTGAAAACATTATTTATATACCCAAGGCATAACCTTGGTTTATTCGTGCACAGATCCAAGGCCAAGACTTCATTTGTGTTGACAAACCCAAAACCTAACAATGATCTATACATACATATGTACATATAAACATACATACCCAAAGCCTAATGTACACTTTGTGTTTTATGTATATTGGTATTGGTGGTGTAAGTCTGTCATGAATGTGAAATGTGAAAGCCTACTGTGAGTGGATCACATTTTTTGTTTTGTTACATTGGCAACTGTGAATTGAGCCTCTGTGACTGAGGCAAGAATTCCCAAGGGCATGAATATTGCTGTGGGTAAATACAGCCCCCCCCCCCCGCCAAAGGTGTCCCTACTTTGACACAGTAGTGGGACTTGTGTAGCAGATGATCCTTAGAGCTATGCTGGCAGTAGCTTTGCTGCTGGTGGTCCTCCCAACCCAGACAGTTTAAGGGTGATGACCCAAAGAGGGGTACTGTAGTCTTCCCAGTTGGATGTTGGGCATAGGGCAAACAACCCCACCCAGTAAAACATATTTGTTATGAATCTTCAACCAAAGCCTCAGAATAGGAATCAAAAGATTATAAAGACTCTGGCTAAGGAATCTGGATTTGGAACATGGAATGTTAGAGCAGTGCTCAGACCAGAATCAGTTAAAGAATTCATACCACACAACTAAAGCAGGACAGCATACATGTTATGGCCATACAGGATACCAGATGGCAAGAGGAGGCAATAATTGATCTCAAAAATCATACGCTGCTATGGACCGCAAAAACACAGAGAAGGGAGTTTGGAGTAGCTTGTATCATAGACAATAGATGTAAAGAAAACATTCTGGTCTTCTAGCCGATCAGGTAGAAGATATGTACCCTAGGGATGAAAACAAAATTTAGAAACTTCGGTAAATATTCATGCACCAACAGAGTATAAAGAGCAGGAGGAAAAGGAGAACTTTTGTGCTCAGAGCATATGATATAGCTCCAAACAGTTATGTCAAATTGTCCTGGGGGACACAAATGCCAAAATTGGACAAGAAAGAGAATATTGCACAATTAGAGGGAAACACAGTTTGGATGAAACATCTAATGAGAATAGGAAAATATTAGTAGATTTTGCCCAAGGGAAGAGTGTGGTGGCCAGATCAAACTAAATTCTCATGAAAATATATACAAGAGGCCCCTGGGTATCCCCAGATGGACAGACAGTGAACCAGACTGATCTTATTTTAACTGATAGGAGATGAGCCACAAGCATCACAATTGTAAGGACATACAGAGGCACCAGTTATGGTTCAGACCATTACCTAGTGAAGGGCATATATAGAGTGAGGATACAAACCAGGAAGCAACATTGCAGGAAGGAACAAGAGAAAATCCATCTAGAATAGCTATGAAAGAACAGCATCGGGGATGAATACAGGAAGAAGTTAAATAAGGCCTGGACAGAAAAATAAGTAGGAAAAAAGTGAACACAGATCTAGAAATACAATGGCAGCAAATCGAAACAAATATGAAAAATGTGGCAATTTACATACTGGAATATGAAGAAAGGAAGAAGTTTAACAAGGAGTGGTTCAATGAAGAGTGCAGACAACTGCTGGAGCAAAAGAATAAAGCATACCAGGCATATTTAGCTAGACCTGTGAGAGTAAAAAGAGCAGAATGTGAGGAGAGAAGGAAATGGGCTCACACAATATGGAAAAAGAAAAAAAGAGATAGGATGTCAATCAACAGTTGCTATAGAAGAGGAATTTAAAGAAGGAAATCCAAGACTAGCATATAAGATGGTACAAAATATAAAATGTGGATCTGTGTAAAGGTGCTAAGGTGAACATAATTGGCGAAATGGAACAGATTAAAGGGAGATGGAAAGAGCACTTCAAGGAGATATGAAACAAAAATAAATGTAAAATAAAACATCAACACTAGAACTAGAACAGGTCCAAACAAACACACAGAATGGGGAAATGGGAATACAGGCACCAACAAAGCAAAAAAAGCAGCTGGCCATACAGAAATTAAATGATAATACAGCAACGGGCACACACAGCTTACCAACGGAACTGCTCAAGCATGGAGGAGAAGTATTGAATGAAATCCACAAATTAATGGGCATAATAGAGGAGAAAGAAAGAGTACCAGAGGAGTAGAAACTAAGTATTATATGCCCAAAATATAAGAAGGGAGACAAGTTAAAGTGTCATAAATACAGAGGCATACCGTTACCATGTACAGCTTACACAACTTTCACCACCATTCCAAAGAATAAACTGGAAAGTAATAGGAGAATACCAGGCGGTATTCAGGCCAGGACGATCAACATTCGATCACATTTTCATAGTCAAACAAATTTTAGAGAAATGTTGGGAATAAAATGTAAGTGTCTATCGAACCTACATAGACTTCAGACAAGCCTATGATAGTGTTAGAAGAGCAAAAATGTATGAGGCATTGCAACATTTCCAATAAACTTCTAAGACTGGTAAAAGTGACAGTGGACAATACGGTAGCAAATGTTCAAGTCCAAACACATGATGGAACTCTTTGAAATTAGAGATGGTTGGAAGAGGGGGAGTTAGCAGCCTGGAACCACTGCTGTTTAATCTCTTAATGGAATATGTGATGAGAAAAGTTACAGTTGACAGAAACACAGTGTTAGAGAACAAATTAATACTAATAGTCAGACATGAAGATGATGTATGCGTAATGGGTAGAATGAAGGAAGCACTGAAACAAGCTTATGAAGAGTGGAAAAGAGCAGCAAAAGAGGTAGGCTTATCTTTTAATGTAAATAAAATAAAGGAATAGTACAGACCAGATGCAACAACATATTGGGAAGGAAATGAAGATAGGAGGAGACACAGTTGAAGTATTAGATGAATTTGTCTGCCTAGGATTATGCATCACCAAATACAGAGGTGGATTGAAAGATATAAAAAGGAGGATAGGACTGACCAGCAACGCATACCCCATAATGAAGTCAATAGAGGTACATAGACCATGGTAAAAGTATATAAAACACTAATAAGGTCCAGGAGCAAGGCGTGGACATTGTCACAGACTGTAGAAAAAATGCTTAATGTATTTGAGAGAAAAGTCTCAAAGAAAATCTATGGGCCTGTGTTTGTTAATGGACAGTGGCATAACAAATATAATCATGAAATCTGTAAATTGTACAAGTAAATGGAGCTAACCAAGAATATCAGATTGTGAAGACTCCAGTGGGTGGGTCATGTGATGAGGATGAATGGAGGAAAGGATACTTAGAAAGGAGAAGAACAGTTGGAAAGGCCAGAGGGAGAGGGTTAGATGCAGTGGACAGGGATGCTAAGAGGATGTTGAAATGCAGGAACTGAAGAATGGCAGAGGAGTGAAGAGGCCTAGGCCCAAGTTGGGCTGTAGCACCATAGAAGAAGATACAGAAATACAGTGTACCCTCAGTTATCATTGTGCAAATTATCTGGTTTGCTGATTATCTGTACACAATCATAAATTGCTAATTATTAATGATGAAGGTGAGAAATAGCATGATTTAATGCCCAGCCCTGGAACAGAATCCTCAACACAGCAGTAGGGATCTGTCGTTTGTATTTGTGTATATTTATCTGTGTGTGCATTATGTATGTAATAAATTAATTACAGTTTCATTTTTTGTTTGTGGCTCAGTAAAGTATATATTTTGGATCGTGTGCATTTCTCTTATCCATGCATTTCCCTTCACCACCGTTGTCCCGGATAATCAAGAGTACACTGTAATAGGGTTTTGAAGTATTAGTGAATGAGTAATTGTATACCATTTTATGAGGGAAGTAAACTTTTGGTGCTATTGTACATTGGTGCACATTATTATACCCCAGCATATGAAAATATAGAGGCCACTGTATGTTATATCAAGTCCCCACCTACTCCCATGTATGCTGTCTTCCTTGTATGGTAGAAATAGATTTATTGTATTATAGATGGGAGCAGGTATGATGTCAGTTTGCAGATGTGTCTGCACAGTATGATGTACTGCAGCAGTTACCAGTATTCAGTAACAGGTGTTGTTGTTTCTGATATTGGAGGCATGTTTGTAGCCACCCATTGATGTGTGTGTGGTGTTGCCCACTTCTTACACCAGCTACTGAGAGAAAAATGGAAATACCGCATGCACTGAGACCAGTCATCAGCAGCTTCAGCATACAGAGCTCTTAGATGCACAGGCAGAGGGTTCTTAAATGCATAGGAGCTAACCCCACATTTCTGGTCCTAGTTGTTGTGTTGCAGATATTGTGGTTTTGTATTAATTTAATCCTTGAATAGTATTGTTGGTGTACAGAGGGTGCTGTCATTGATCAGTGGGGGGGAGAAATGTCATTTCATTTGTTTGGCATGAGCCCAAATTCAGTAAGCCTTTGTGTTTAAGTAATGTAAACATAGGCTAAAAATTGCATTGTAGACTGTACCATTAAAAAATTACATGCAGTTACTGATAGTGCACTCAGTGTGCCTTGTGCCTGATCTTGTACATAGAATTTTACTTGTAGTTTATGGAATTTTAGGTAACCATTTGTCCCAAATTTTCAGGAGTATTCACTGAAATGACTTGCATCCCTGACTAATTTTGTTCCTGATTTTGTCTTTGTCTTTCATTTTTCCCTTCATATTCCATCTTCCTGATAATACTCTTTAAAATGGAGACTTTGTTGATCTTGTTAGCAACTTTCTCGATAAGGAGGTGACAACACTGATACGCATTGAGCACTAAGCATTAAAGATGTACGTAAGATGTAAAAAAACCATGACTGTAATGTGTGGATCACTTTGTCATTTCATTGTCCTATGCCCCAGATAGGCCAAGAAAAAAATGGTCACTTTAATGTAGTTGTTGATGGGTAAAATTAGTGTTTGTAAATTAATATTACTGGCTCATATAGACAATTTTGCACCTTATTTATGGTCATTGTAAATAATGTTGATTGGAAATTGAAGATGTTTAAACATTATGTGCGGTAGCACAGTGGTTAAGGTGCTGTGCTAAAAATCGGAAGGTCGCTGGTTCGATTCCAGATGGTGTCATTGGAATTTTTCATTGACATAATCCTTCCGATCGCACTATGGCCCTGGGGTCAACTCAGCCTCAAACAGAAATGAGTACCAGGAGTATTTCCTGGGGGTAAAAACAGATGGTGCGTAAGGCTGACAACCTTGCCACCATCCTGGGCCATTGTCACATAATCTGGGAACCTTAACTTCCTGGAACCCTCCGGGCACCTCGGGCCTGGCTGATTTGCCTTTAAACACTATGTAATAATCACTTGTGTTTGCTGTCACACTACCAGTCATTGTTAAGGTTTTCAACACAGTCTTCTTTTTAAGAGCTGCATGGAGTTGTGTCCGTTTGGACCATTTTTAAATGATAAGAATTTCACAGTCACGTTGCGATGAGGTGTTCCAGGCAGTTTAAGTGGTTAAGTTACTCAACAGCATAATAAAAATATCCATTTGATCTTTAAGTGGCTGTGTATGTCAGTTATTCTGACTTGAATTCAGACAAAATTTCCTCATTAATTTCCAGTAAAGTTTCATTTATTTATATTACAGTGCTGACCTACAGTGCTGGGTCTGCTTCCTTATGGTTGTATTTATGTGGGAGAATAAAAAAGAAGGCATTTGGAATTTAGTCATAACTGCAATTCTTGTTGAAGCAAGTGGTGCAGTAGTTGGCAGAGAAGGACTGTGAACTGTTGGGAAAGATAGGTGGCACAGGTTGTCATTGTTTAGTGTGCCATTGTCAACCTTGAATTGAAAATGTGTTGCCCAGGGGTACACATATTTACCAAAAATCTACAAGCCATTTCAAAAAGCAACTTCTGTACTGAGAACCCACAAATATTAGGCATCTCTGTAGAAAATTTAGTCACCGGAGCAACCTAGCACGTGGGATTTTTGCACATTTGTCACCAGTGCTGATTACCGTGTCTCATTGTGAACAGGGGGCACACATCAAGTTGTTTTACAAGCTAGTGAAGTCAGCAGTGCAAACTTCCCTGAGTGCAATTCATGGAGATGAAGCTCATTAAAAAATCTGCTCTATATGACTGGTGCAGCCAATTTAAAAACAGTTAATCACTATAAAATTAACACAGCTGTAGCCCAGCAACATGATGGAACAATGAAAAGTGGCCAGAGTTCATACAAATGTGACATCAGATCGGAGTTTATTGACGGAACAGATTAGTTTAAAAATTGGAATCTGACGTGTATTGATTCAGAATGCACAGCAGGATTTGTCAATGCAGCATGTGTATGTGAAATCAGTGCTGCGCATTCTTACGGAGGACTGTATTTATCAAGAAGGTGATGCTGCTGACCTCTTTCTACAGTGGGTGCAAGAAGCAGACCTGCTTTCGAAGTTCATACCTGGGGACAAATCTTGGGTCATGGCATGTGAGCCTGAGTTAGTCCTATAAATGGCACACCAACAAAGGACCTTGAAAGCTAAAGTTCTGGGTCACAGAAATCTTAAGGTTGCTTTTTTCAACAACCTAGGCGTGCGTCACCGTTCACTTTTGGTGGTGGTACTGTCACATTTGCTGTCATTTAAGTTCCTTTATCTTCCTTGTTATATTGTAAACAGAGTGACTGCTTTTACTTTTATGTCTTACTGTAGCATAATTTCTGTTGTATGTGGGTTGATGGGTGAAAAGTCTCTGATCTTTTCTAAATTCCAGCAGTCTCCCCTCCCCTCCCCTCCCGTTATCATTGTGATGTCTTTAGGCCATGGCTCTACCACTTTGTGCTCAGTCACTCTGCTTCAGTAAATGTAATGAAATTCAGCCTATAGTGCCCCATACAAATTATAGTGTCATAAGTAAGTGCCTTCATATTAGCCTGTATGCATACTTTGTCACACTGCTTTCATTTGCTTGCTGAGTCATACTTGTTTGTCATGGAGTTAATTACAGTTTTTTGTTTTATAAACCTGACATTACCAAGTCTTTTGTTTTTAGTTTCCTATGTCTGGAAATAGAGGCACACAGTGGCGCAGTTGGTTGAGGCACTGGGCTACAACCCAGAAAGTCACAGGTTCGATTCCCGATTGTGTCATTGGAATTTTTCATTGACATAATCCTTCTTGCTGCACTATGGCCCTGGGGTCAACTCACTCGACAGAAATGAGTACCAGGATTATTTCCTGGGGAGTAAAGGTGGCCGGTACGTATGGCTGACAACCTTCATGTGCCGATTGTCTTGAAATCTGGGAGCCTCAACCTCCTGGAACCCTCAGGGCCTGTCCAGGCCTGTAATGGGACTGCTTTACCTCTTTACTTCTGGAATATGCTGTTTTTCATTTATTGTGTTGTTTGTGCATTAAGTGTTTATACTACCAGATTGAACTGCTTGCTGAGCGCTCCACAACAAACATAATGGCATAACTGAAGTGTACTTTATCTTTCTTATCAATATTTGAATTATATGTGCAGTTTTGTGTTGTATGTGGTTGCACTTTGCAGTGTCTGTTACTTCTTTTCACAGGATTTACCAGAATACGCATGTAAATATTGTGGAATACATGATCCGAGTTGTGTTGTCATGTGCAACGCCTGTAAGAAGTGGTTCTGCAATGGGCGGGGAAATACGTCAGGCTCTCACATCATCAACCATCTTGTCAGAGCCAAACACAAGGTAAAACAAAGTTGTTATTGTTGTCTATAACTGTGTTGGTATTGCATTTTATGTTGTATATGAAATTGTCACTTAATACATACGACATGCACTCTTTTGGAGCAGGCTTGAGCTTAAGAAACATTTTCATGTATATTGTCTTGTACGCGAGTGGCATTGTAGTGTTACTGTATTCCTCCTCAAGAAAACATAAGCATCATACAATTTCTGCATTAAATTACCAATAATCATGAAACTGTTTAGGCTAATAAATTCATTGAGACCCCATTTTATAAAGCTTGCACAAACTGTGCAACCTGGCCGTTTTTTCACTTGCATACAAATGCAGTTACAACGTGCATGTTTTCTTGTGGTTCCAGACAGTGGGATATGGTTACGTAAATATAATGTTTTCGAAATAGACGTAATATACCTTCATTGTGTATAAGCATTTCTTGTATTTGCTAATCTGTGTGCTTTCTTGTTGTTAGGAAGTGACTTTGCATAAGGATGGTCCCCTTGGTGAGACTGTTCTGGAGTGTTATTCATGTGGCGTGAGGAATGTGTTTGTTCTGGGTTTTATCCCAGCCAAAGCAGACTCTGTTGTTGTGCTCCTCTGTCGTCAACCTTGTGCAGCTCAGAGTTCTCTTAAAGACATGAATTGGTAAGCAAGTGCTGCAGTTTGCATGTCAGAGTTTTGCATGGTTAAAGATGTGTGTTTTTCAGTACTCTTCATGGAAGTAATCAGACTGCATTAAGAAATGTGTAAATATTATGAGTATCTGGCTATTGTATATATTTAGAGCCTTCAGAATAGTAGAAGTCACAGATGATTGGTTTTGGTCTGTGCATTTATGATTAGTTCTTATCATGTGTTGTTACCACTAAAAGTGCCAACTTGAAGCTGTAGCATGGTTGTCTGATGAATGAAGCAGTCATGGCCTACCCTAGAGTAATTCATTCCATTGGCGTGTGCAGGATGCGAAGATTCCTTGCCGTTCTCAGGAGCTTCTTCCATTCCTCTCTGTTATATACCCTTTCCTTCCACCCTTTTCCACCAACTAGTCTTCCATCCTCCCTCACTTCATCTTGCCATTTATTTCTTGGTCTACCTCTCATCTTCATTGCTTCCAAATTAATTTATAATACTTTTTTTGGAATTCTGTTTTCTTCCATTCTCTGTACATGCCCAAATCAGCATAATATATTTAACCTTATTGTCTCTGTTTTACCCTAGAGTAGTATAGAATAATAGGATAGCTGGGCTCTGCATCCTGTTAAACGCAAATCTCCAAGTATACTTGTCCATAGCTGGAGTGCTAATCAGCTGACAACAGTTTTTGGTACAGTAATGTTCTGTAATCTTATGTCAGTGTGTTAATACGTATCTTTCAGTAACATCTTTTCTGATAACTGAAAGAGCTTTATGGGCACGTGATATCATGTAGTTCATGTGATTACATTTCATATCAAGTGTAATTGATTTTATGCTTGGAATTCATAATAGAAAGTTTGTTCCTTTCATTTTAGGGATCAGGAGCAATGGAAGCCTCTTATTGCAGATCGTTGTTTCCTAACATGGCTGGTGAAGATTCCATCAGAGCAGGAACAGCTAAGAGCAAGGCAGATATCAGCTATGCAGATCAACAAGTTGGAGGAACTGTGGAAGGACAATGCAGATGCTACCTTTCAGGATTTAGAGAAACCAGGTGTTGATGAAGAACCACAACAAGTACTGCTCAGGTATTTACAATGAAAATTCTTTATTTTTATCATTATCTCGTATACGTTTGAGTGCGTGTAAAACAATAAATTTGTTCTGTGCTCCAGATATGAAGATGGTTATCAGTATCAGAACATCTTTGGACCACTGGTTAAGTTGGAAGCAGATTATGACAAGAAGCTAAAAGAGTCGCAAACACAGGAAAATATTGAGGTCCGCTGGGATGTGGGACTCAACAAAAAGACAATTGCATACTTCACCCTTGCCAAAACTGATGGAGGTAAGATTGTAGTAATGTATTTTGTGTGGCAGGAGTCGTGTATGTCCAGTGGCACGTTGTTGATACTGCCTCAGCACTTAATTAGATGTTCATTGTTGTGTTCTTTATAGACCCTTTGTTGTATAATTCTTGAGGTTCCAAGAATACCGGATCTGTCGTACGCTTGCGTACATACACATTTTCATGCTAGAGTCATTGTTTGTGTATCCATTAGTAAGCACTCGGCAAGTAATGCACTCAGTCAGTGTAAGTCTTCAAGGTCAAGTTGAAAGACCAAAATATAACAATTTCAGCAACACATTTTGTGGGCACAGGAAAGGATGCAAATGTGACATATATGAAGAACTGCTGAAGTTCATGCTTCAGAATCATGAAGTTGGGCTCCCTGTTTCACAGGTCAAAATATGTATGCAGGAAAGAAACTTAGATCATAAGAAGTCAGATTTACTCTTATGTTTATTGTCCTGTTGTGTTGATTGCAATAATGAAAGGAATTTAATACCGTCAAACCCAACTAGTATATATTATATACTTTATTGTGGCATCATGTTTCAACCAGATTTGCTCTTCTTCAGGTCAGTTATATAAAATTCATGAAAAGTACTGTATAAAACTGTGTTAAAAGATATTAATAATTGCTCTCTTAGTTTTTCTTATTTTCACTTATGTGGTGAACCAACAGATGTGCATTGGTAAAATATGCTTTAACATACACAGCAAGTCTACAAAGTTATAGGACTGATTTTTTTCAAACAGTACTAACAGCCACTGCTGTAAGTGGTTACTGTCATGTCAGCATTAGACAAGCAGTTCTGGTACACTCTTGTTTAATGTTGCACAGTAAGAATATTGTCATGGAGTCAAGTAGTGAACAATAAGTGGCAATAAAGGTTTGTTTTAAAGCCAGTAAAACTGTAATACAGACTGTTGAAATGGTTCATACGGCCTGTGGAGATGAAGCAGTAATGCGTTACAATGTTTTTGGCTGGTATGGATGGATTCGTGTAGTGCGGGAAGATGTTCAAGGCAACCCCCTCAGATGGATTGCAAAATCGAAAAATGTCCGGCAGCTGTTGCTGCAAAATTGTACGCTATCACTCTGAATGATAGCAGATGAGCTTGACGTCAGCAAGGATACTGTACAGAAGATATTTGTCGAAGATCTAAAAAAAAAAAAAGAAATTTTGCATGCGCTTTGTACCACACACATCGACTGCAGAACTGGAGGAGGACAGATTTGCTGCACGTAAAGATTTGATTGAGATGGCAGACAGTTAGCCTTACTTTAAAAAAACCATAACTGGCGATAAACCTTGTTGCTTTGCTTACGACCCAGTGATGAAATGACAGTCATCTGCATTGGTTGGAGAAGATTCACCATGGCCACAAGAAATATGATTCAAAAGTGTTAAGTGGCAAGGGGTAGTGCACGAAGAATTAGTACTGAAAGGATAGACTGTTAACTGTGAATTCTACAGAAAAGTGATGGACCAACTTCTGAAAAGATTTCGGCGCATTAGGCCCGACATGGCTGAATTAGGCAATAGGTTCTTGCAGCACAATAATGCTCCTTCTCGCAACACAACTATCGACAAACAGTTTCTTGTAAGAAAAACATTACCGTTCTTTACCACTCCCCCTTACTCGCCGGATTTGGCACCTGCAGACTACTTTCGATTCCCTAAAGTGAAATTCAGCCTTAAGGGGCGCCATTTCAGCACCATTTCAGACATCCAGAACAATGTGACAAGTGAATTAAAGAGTATTACAGCCGCTGAGTTCTACGGAGGCATTCAGAAGTTTTACAACCGTGCCAATAGGTGTATAGAGTTGGGAGGGTTGTATGTTGAAGGCTAAAGACTAATATATTTGTTTTGTTAGGATTTCCTAAAACTTTTTAGACACACTATATATTATTCATCACCAACATGTTTCATTTGCCTTCGTGATCATCAGCATGGTGCTCTACAAGAATACTGATAAAATGTAAATGAAATGCCAAATTGCATACATAACACCATTGGATGTTACAATGATTATCTGAAGCACCCCCTGTGGTTGTAAAATGTTGAGTTGTGTATTGTTAAAAACAGATAAAACTTGTACATTTCGTTAAAAACCGATAAAAATGGGTGTGTTTATGTTGTTTGCTAGTTGCGTGTAGTTGATATACACTCTGTAATGAAAATAGCATAGCTGTTGATCCAAATCTGTCATCATAATGTACATACATTTGCATGTTTGGTAAAATGGTTGTCAGTATAGTGACATACCTGTTAAATGAGTAAAGATGTGTGCCTCAGGGGAGATCACAAAGACTAGAGTGTAGCATTGGTAGAACGTAGGGAGTAAAGTACAGGGTGACCCACGGGAACCTGACATATTTTGAATGGGTAGTACTGAGCAGGTAGGCCGTGGGG
>Ga0123352_10006537_pt1 | contig 17845 bp, 13 predicted proteins | sample TergutLab28metaG_FD_89700 | JGI IMG/M metagenome (GOLD analysis project Ga0123352, IMG submission 89700) | Labiotermes labralis P1 segment gut microbial communities from Petit-Saut dam, French Guiana - Lab288 P1 | ecosystem: Host-associated > Arthropoda: Insects > Digestive system > Gut ... | reverse complement strand
TTGATGTGTAAACACCGTGTGAACAACCAGCGGTCACGAGTGTATTTACCAACGCAGCAACGCATCACGTTGGGACAAGCAAAGTATCATCCTGAAAGGGCAGAAAGGAGACGATGGACACCAGGTACAGAGATAAGAACGTTAAATTTATTACGTCTGCGCAAACAAATGAGCCAGTGTAGTGCAGTCAGTATAATCACTCGGATATGGGCTGGACGATCCGGGCTGAATCTATTCTCCGAAACGTCAGCACCGGCTCTGACGCACGCCCAATCCCCATTCAGTTGCTGGGATATTTCCAGGACGTAAAGCAGCCGGGGCGTGAAACTGACCACTCACCTCCATCTAGATTCTATACCTCTACCTCCCCTCGTTATCTTCATGGCGTAGACTGGGACAATTCTACTTCTTCAGCGGCGTAAAATCAAGGTGTGATACTTTGCCGTTCATTTAACGTCACTGCCAGCACCTTAAAATGTACAGGACGGCATAACAACTGGCGAGTCGTGAAGCGGAAGGAAGCGGTCATGACTTGACGTACCCATCCTGGTATCTACCACATGGAGGACTAAGGGAAACCATGAAAATGTAATGACAGCTGGTGTCCTGCCTGTGAAGTTTAAACGTCTCGAACTCAAGTTTAAAGCATTACTGTTACAAATTACTGGCAATTTCAATCCATGAGAAGCCGCGATCCCGAACGATAAGGCAGGCGCAAGTAATACTTGTGGCTTCCTCTGACATTTTACGTTTATCGGAGACGACGGAACCGTGAGCACCGTCTGGTCTAAACATGTGCCAATGGACAGCACACAAACATTACAGACACCGCAATATTTCAGTAAATAAATTTCTGGATCATACCTTTAATTTATAAGGGCTATTAAAAAGGAAAAGAGTACGCGGTGACGAGGAGAGGCACTGCGCTACAAGCCGGAAGGTCGCGGGTTCGATTCCGGATGGGGTCACTGACTTAATTGTTCCGGCCGTGCTTTGGCCACTGGATCGACTCAGCCTCTAACAAAAACGAGTACCAGGGGTATCTCCTATGGAGTAAAGGCGGCTGGTGCATAGGGCTGACAACTTTGACACCTTCATTTGCCGGGTGTCTCGGAATTCTGGGAGTCTCAACCTCCTGGAGTCTTTGGGGCCTGTAAATGGATTGCTTTACCTTTACTACAGAGGAAAAATCGGACAAAGTACTGGTCACTGGCCGATTTCTATTCGTACGAATATTAAGAAAGTCAGCAGAAAACAGGGAACTGCTCCATACCATCAAGTTCTCCCCATGTGGTTGTACATGTGATACATCAATTTCCAAGCGGCTAATCCTACTTATTCTCAGTATATTGTGCAATTTATGAATGTGGTATTTATAGTACGACCAGGGCGTAAACGCAGAAACCCCTCTTTTTTTATGTTTTGCTGACCGCACATCTCAGTATAATCATAGTAACTGACCAACCTAATGCACAAATTCTTGTTTTATAATAAGTTTATTATATTCCTCTACATGTTTCAAGCTCTGTTGTGCTCATCATCAGTAGGTCAAAATTGTATTATACAGCATCTGGTATCATCACATACTGTAGGTGGCCGTCCGGTGCACAGGGTGGGAGAGGACCTTTGGTCGTCTCCCAACCTGTGCACCGGACGGCCACCTACATTATGTGATGATACCAGATGCTGTATAATACAATTTTGACCTCCTGATGATGAGCACAACAGAGCTTGAAACATGTAGAGGAATATAATAAACTTATTATAAAACAAGAATTTGTGCATTAGGTTGGTCAATTACTAGGAGCAGAAACCCCTCTCCAAAATAACACATAGGCTAACAAAACAAGTATTTATCGGAAAATTCCGGTCCTATAACTACAGTGACAACGTAAAGCTTGCCCATAAAAAGCAATAGCGGGGATGAAGCCAAAATAAAAACAGAAAAGCAGTGTGCCGGAATAATGCTTTGCGGTTCACACGGTTTTGTCCCGTACTACACCTCTTTTATCTACACGCTGTCCATTCTGTGCAGTGCAGAGCGTTTTATTCACAAAACCAACATATGCACACTCCGTATACACAACAGTAAACACATCATGACAAAGTAGAAATGTTTCCCTGTCCACGCCATGAAGGAGTATAGGAGAAGTAGAGGTACAGCTCCACTCAATTCTTAGCCTCGGCACTACATGAAGGAGAGTGGTTGACTTCACGCCCCGGCCGCTTGATACTGGAGAAGAACTCTGGTATGCACTACAGAGGGGGCTGGGTGGGCCCCAAAGCCGGCATGGATGTTCTGGAGAAGAGGAAAATCTCTTGCTCCTAATACAAATGTATATATATATATATATATATATACACATGCATACATACATATATACACACACACCGGGGTGCTAATAAGTCCTTAACCCAAAAAGAAACGAAACAAGCTCGGAAGAATATCAGGGACGCGCGCGATTTCAACGACATCGAGACACGAGCTGTCATCAAGTTTTTTTTACTCCTGCAAGGCAAGTCGCCGAAGGAAATTCACACCATTCTGACAGAAACATTAGTTTGTTTCCTTCCTGCTCGGGCTAAGGACACATCAGCACCCCTGTGTGTGTGTGGTGTGTATATATACACGCACACACGGCGTGCGGGCGCGCGAGCACACACACACACACACACACATTAATAACGTCACTGTATCGTATTTTTTAACTTGTTTCAATTAACTTTGTGTGTTAAGCTCCCTGATGATGGTGATATAATCACCGAAACATGTAGGAGAAACATAAAATGTGCTGTTGTGCGCGCGGTATATACATATGTTGGTTTTGTAAATAAAACACAAATGCCTTATTTCAGTTTAATGAGGGCTATTCATGAAAATGACAAAGCCCGCCTGCTGGTAAGGTACTATATGCTGCATATGAATTGAACCACTACAAAAGATGAATGCTAAAAATGCAGCAACGAAACACACCAAGAAGCAATGGACTGAAGCAAAATGGATGTCTGTACTGTTACGACAATGCAATATGGCACCGACCTGCTGAGTCCGAATATCTTCATGTAAATTTGCACGTGTTAACACGTGTTAAACGGCTTATATGAAACAAGAAAACTGTTCTGGTCCATGGGAGCTGTTAGAAGCAGAGGTACCTATTCTAAAATCTTAGTTTTCCGCCCCTGAAATTAGGTGGATATCAATAAGGAAGGTCAACAAGCCATGTGATGCTCCAGGGTCGCACGCGTTCTCACACCTTTCATGGTCAGTAACGTCTCTAAACCGAGTGGTTTCACAAAGACGCAGACACCGTGTTCAGAGTACGGAAATCGCCGCCATACTTCGTCCCTCTTTCTTGCTTCTGGCCAAGCGAGATCCCATGATGCGAAACGATCACAATTCACATCTTCGAGGGCCTTACAACGAAAGTCGCCCATCATCCATGAAGGGCGTTTCAGACATGGACTTCGAATCCTGTTAATTCAGAATGCTGATGCAAAATACACAGCGTACTGTGCAGTCAACCCGATGCCATATTTGCTCGACCTTATTGTGCTAATACTTCGTCATTAGCACACTGTCTACCAACTCCATGAAAGAGACATTCCTCAAAAGCTAATGTCGCTTCGCTAGCCAACAAATCTCCCGCCTTTTACTGAAACCCAATACTGCTTAATTCAAACTTGTAACATCTTTATATCTGCTTGTGCATTCAGCTGTGTTTACTTTATACAAGTGAATAAACCTAAAATTCAAAGCCATTATATCAGTGCTTTCCAACCTTCTTTTCCTCGCGTACCACTTACCTCGAATAAAATATCTACACGTACCACCAGTTACGGAAATGTTAATAGCATACATTCTGTACTTTGCTAGTTTAAATTTATTAATGCTTTATTAGAAGCATTTTTCTTTTCAACACATTCAAACAATTTTAGTAATGCAATTAACATATCAGACATCGAATTAATAAACACATTATAATTCCCAAACAACGTTGCGTTAACAATAGACCTCCACTGGTACGCGTACCACTGACTGAGAAGCTCTGTATTATATTAATAAGGACAGTACGAAGTTAGCTTTACTAACTGATATGAACTACGCCTACATGTTTCTGCTAAAACTATCATTATCAAGTAATTTACAGATATTTCTTCATTCTAAATATACCGATTATAACGCATACTACTGACATGCAGTCAACGGTCACACCAGTTCATAATGACAACCATATATTTCACTTATCAATATAATGTCTGTGGAAACTGGATCTTAGATCTACGCATTTGCACATAACTTGCAACACGCCATCAGAAATACTGATGGCGAACAAGGACGCTGCACCCGCTTTACTTAACAATAATTTACAAAAGTAAAAGAATAAAACGAAGCCCTGATTGCACGTATTCCCTCACACCCCAACTAGAAGTTGGGTTCTTTACGATTCTGCCTCATGTCCATGAGCCTTATATCCATTAATGCAGACTGAGACAGCTAGTCAACAGCACACATTTACTGCAAAGCCATATTCCTTACAAAACTAACAAACAGTAAAGATATAACACTGCACACTGGTATGAATATCCGTAACCACATGCATCGCTCCTCATAACAGCTCGTGGCCTTCTACTGATATACACCGTACGTGACGAACTGCAATACCGTACGATGTACAGTCTTTTTGAAAGTAGGTCATGTATGGTTTGTGCTTCGTGTTAAAGAGGTTAAGATTACAGACAAAAGAAACGCTGATTTCCCCAAAGTTCCTAGTAAAAAATCCCACTTCAAATCAAATCCGAAAATAATATGAAATAAAAGCTCCTCTGTTCATGACTTCATATGATGCACCTAGACTTTTAAACACGTCAGCCAAAACCCGCAATGACAGATGTTGGCACTAGATGGAGGAGAGCAACCAGATTCCCGTTCTGGTCGCTTTTCGTCCAATATCCATTGAAGGGACGACCGAACGGCCCCAAAACCGATGATGGGTGTGAAGATAATGAAACGTGCCAATCAAAGGCATGCAGTCATAAGATTCAAGGGCCCAACGCGGCTCATCGATGCGGAAGTCGGGGTTAACCTCCGGATCATAAAGAAGAACTCTGAAATACTTCCAAAAACAGATCAGTGTGGGAATGGCACTCGATCGTCAGCGACGTTGTGCAACTCGGACGCCCAGCGCAACAGCTGCTAGAAGTATTCCAAATACGGCATGAACGAACAACTTCAGTCTCTGTAAGTGGTAACTAGCTTTGGTTTTCGTTATATGTCAAGGGGCCGCACGAGCAGTGAGTCACCAAGGACTGTACCCGTCAACCATATACGGCAAACTTGCAGATCAACCTCCTGGTCAGTATCTGCAGGCTTCGATGAGTGTCTTTAATTACTCCAGCGTCTGGCCAAAATTATACCGTGGTTAAGTCACAGCTGTATTACAATATTACAATACAATACCAACAAAGTACACTATTAACAAGACGCATAACGTAACAATGAGGTGCGGTCGTGCAACCATTGCTGCTGTGGAAAAGCAATGAATATTACACAACCTGAGTGTGTGTATTTGTAGCCTGGGGTATCCAGCATGCAATGCGCATGCGCCATATTGTCATCTGTGGCCTGCCCCACTTTATAATACTTCCACATTTTCTCACAAACGGCACGATTTTCGAAAAAAAAAAGTTACTGAACACAAAATGTGTGTTTTGATATTCTCAACAAATTTTGTCCGAAACATTTATCATTCTAAGAAGAAATGAGCGAGATATAACAAAAAAAAATTGTGTATATAACTACATGTTTCGGCCCTATATGTTGGCCATCTTCAGGTTGTGATTTAACTTACAGAGCAGCTATACAAGATGTGTGGGGTGTTCTTTTAGAGTATTGGGGGTTGGGTGGGGGGAACGAGTTATTGTTATTGAACCAACACAACGGGGATGACGTACCTCAAAATGAGCGAGATGTGATAAATAACGTATATTGGTCTTCATGTACAGTACCCTTCTTTATTCTCGTCCAATTTTAAAGAAACTTTAATTTTCTCTACATACGTTCGAAAAATCCTCAAATATAAAATTTCACGAAAATCCGTCCAGTGGGAGCCGAGTTGTTCTATGCGGACGAACAGACATGAAGTTAAAAGTATCTTTTCGCAATTTTGCGAACGCGCCTAAAAACGTATCTACTTACTACAGCTATCACGTTTCGGCGGGCCGCCATCATCACAGATCGCATCAACAGACATGCAAACATATATACACCAAAAAAATTTCAAATGAAATGAAAGATAAAACACAGCTATACAATATTCAGCATTTGTATATACGATATCTCATGGCTTTATTTCTTTTATGTTAACCTAAACCGCATGGTCTATTTAAATCTTTCCGTGTGTATTCATAAATGATCCCTAACAACAGCGGACCGCCGACACGTGTTGTTCTGCAATCAATAAACGCGTTTTAAATAGCGTACTTTCTTTGTATTTAATTGTAATGTCATATTTCTGATCACGGTCACTGTTTCAAAAGTCACGGTGAGGTCCAAAACTGTCATTTCATGACCACGTACGAAAACCTTTCAAGGACGCTCAAAAATGCTAGCGACAGTAACATGGTGCAGAAACGTACAGCAGTAAAAGTAACTACAGTTACGTCTCGTACGCAGCGAACAAACAAACAGGACTGATCATGCAGGTATAAAGTAACACTGCGATGGTTTCGCGTAATGTTTATCGGCTAACCTGACAGCCTGATGAAACTGCACGCGAAGAGAGCGCTTTTATGACCGTTTACTGCCACCGGCCAACAATAAACAAACGCGCGTAATACTTTGGTCTTTACACGTGAAGTGTCGAGATATTTTTACGAGGTTTTAAACAAATCTGAATTTTCTCGGCAGAGTTTCACAGACGACCCCGAATCACACTCCATGGAAATCCGTCCCGCAGGGGCCGGGCTGATACGTGCTAACAGATGGGCATCACACACACCCCTCCCCCCTTCCTGCAAAATTATATTCTTTAACAAAAGCACCCTCTTATCACGTCTAGAAGCATTTAACAAATGACGAAGGTGACTGCGGAAACGTGATGTAGGCAGGCTACAACCACCCCTAAACTTACGTTCCGCCTTGATCTGCTGATGTATTGCAGGTAACATGCATAACTGAGCAGATTATAAAGTCATAATCCTAATAAAAATCATACTATTTTTCTCCAACAGAGTACGGTCTATTTTCACACGTCACTTCCACTACGTCGTACGACTCTGATACAAATACGCCCACGGAACGCCCAGAACAATCGGTTGTGCAAACTACAGTCTATCCCTAAATGTAAATCTGGAAGATGGTGTCTCCTAAAGCTGTGTAAACAATACTTTTCCTCTATTTGCACGATATTTTTCAGCGTCACGCTACACCAAGTGAACAAGTCTTGTATTCCAGTGAACGGCCGGCCTTCAACTCATGGACAAGCAATGTAAACTTAAAAAGATTTTTTTTAACACGTTTGCCTCTGCCTATATTCAAATCTCTTCCATACATGCCAAGGTTATAAAACATGGTACCATTCGTATCTAGGCCAAGGATTCTTCAGTCGACGGCATGACAACTTTGCACCCATATATGTGTAGAAGTTAAACTGGTTTTCAATTGGTACCCCTTTATAGCGGCTACCTATGACGTAACATGATCGTCCGATCTAAACTGATAAGGACTTACTCAACTTCATAAATTATTGATATGTTTCACGTTCACAAGTATGCGATTGTAAATTATCTTGAACCGAAAATCCACAAACCTAATCCTGAACTTCAGCACGAAGACGCACAGGTTTGTAGTTTACGTCATCAAACGCTGATCTCATACTTGCGTTTTGGTATTGCGTGGAAGTAGACAGTGTTGCCGACATTTCGGAAGAACATACTGCTGCCATCATCAGGGCAGCAGATGCGAACACAGTGTTCCACCTAGGCGTCGGAAACGCACACCAATTCGTACACGATGCCAACAACCGTAACACCCAAGAAAAGGATCGGCTTCAACAATGGACCACCGTAATGTCGAATCTCAATTTCTCTCAAGATTTCCAGTCAGTTGGAATTAAAATGGAAGACTGTTACTCAATTAAACAGACTGGTCACTGTACTTACCACACGGTTAATAACAAAAAGAAACCTACCTTCTACCCACATTGGGCACTTCTACAATTTTATGGGTATAGGAACAAGAAGCGATTATTTCCCTGCAGAGCAGTAACTGTTTTCATAACCGACGCGGTGTGTGTTTCACTGCGTGGTACGTGTCTAAATATGTCATTAATGTAATTTCAGTATTTTACAATGGGGTACCGGGTCATTCCCCAGGGGGGGTAAAGCGGCCGAAGCGTGGCGTTAACCACCCACCCCCCATATAGCGCCGAGGTTAAAAAAGAGTAGAGATGTACTTCTACCCTCCCTCAGTGTCTTTATGGCAGTTATTGGGTGAACTTTACATTCAACCCCAGTCTTTAAAGGGTTAATGCCGATTCAAATGCACCGATTTACGTGAATGTCAAGATAATGAAAGGCAAAAGGCATGCCAAAAAACTTAAAATTTACGCCCTACTCCACGCCGATATTACACCAGGGCTGACCAACATGCGATCCTCGGTCACAAGAATAGTTTCAGTAACACAGTTTAACGAACACAGCCATAAAGGTCTACAAAACACGATTTGGCAAATAAACATTTTATTATCGAACGAATGCACTAATATATATTTCGTAGATGCAATTAAAATTATAAAATATCTGAAAATGCTCGACATGTTTCGGATAACAGAGGATCCATCATCATGGAGCCTTGTGTTAAGTACTTGGCTAAAGTTACAAGAATGGTTCTATCGTGTCCGTTGACATGGACGTGTTCGGTGTTATGGCAGCATATTCTGACCCGCTGTGTGTGTGTGTAGTTCGGCACTGTCTGTAGACAGTGCCTTCCTATACAGTGAACTACACACACACACCCAACGGGTCAGAATATGCTGCCATAACACCGACCACGTCCATGTCAACGGACACGATAGAACCAATTTTAGCCAAGCACTGTACAAGGCTCCCTGATGATGGATCTTCTGTTATCCGAAACATGTTGGAGCATCTTTAATAATTTATAATTTTAATTGTATCTACGAATTATATATTTGCGCATAAGTTGGACAATAAAGTGTTTACGTCATTGATGCACGGTGCAAACATGAAGATTAATGATCTGGCAACTTTATTAGCAGAAAAAAATGTTCAGACACTGTAACTCGTAACTTTTAAGAAAGCACAGAGCAAGCCATTCTTTGCTGCGTTTAGTACGGCCTACTACCTTGTCATTCAACATACTTTTGGCGTATGTAGGAAAGTAACGGCCTTCTACTGAATTCAATCCCCCACGCTCTTCGATATATGTACACATCAGTCGAGTCCTTCACGAATTATGTGGCCCTCCTGTGGGCCGGGGTTGGCAAGCCCTGCATTATGCAATGGCATGACTCAGTCACCAGACAAGCCGCCTGTGAAAACGTGGAACACAGAGCAACGGCAGTTTGTGAAGATAGGTACCGAACGAAGGGAACACTGCGGTTCTCGAAACTGCTACCCTCCTGTCCCCGTCCCTAGACGAACGAATCCTGTCCATACTCTCCCACAGTATTTCGCTGAGAAAAGTTATACTATCATTCTCACATCTACTCCGACGTCTTGGTGGTCCCTTTCTTTCAGGTTTCCCACCAAAATCTTGCAAGCATTTCTCTTCTCCCCCATGTGTGCCACGTGCCCCGCCCCTCTTATCCTCCTTGATTTGATCACTCAAGACTATCTGGCCAATGCAAACCACGAAGCTCGTCATGACGTGCTTTTCTCAAGTCCCCTGTTACCTTATCGCTCTTGGGTCAAGCACGTTCTTCAGCGCCCTCTTTTTGATTACCCTCAGCATACGTTCTTCTCTTAAAGCAAGAGTCCAAAATTCAGACCACATAAAAAGGACAAGGTTCTATGTTTTGTGTACCAGACAGTAAGACATGAGATTCTGGGCCCAATGGCGACAGGTGTTCTTAATTCCTTCGTGCGTACAATTTTGTGTTCCTATTCCCAAATATACAAACCTTGCTACAGTTTCAACCGACTTATGAGCTATGCTGATTCTGTGCTGCAGTCTGGTACCGAGCCACAAAGCTTCTTTTTTTCGCACCATTTACTGCCAGACCAACCTCCATCCCAGCAACTACTACCTGCTTATTCAATATATTCGCCGTTACACCCCCCAACAGGCGAATGCTGTGACTACGGGTGTCATATATATCTTGAGTATTTTAACCCATATATCAATTGAAAAAATTATTGTTTCGCGCACAAAACGACGTGTTTTTCGTTTGCGAACGACCGTCTGCCAAAGACACCCATCCTATGAGAAACTCAATTATAACTGAGTTAGGCAGGATGTGGTAGGAAATAGACATGACATGTTTTAAGACATCATCCAAAGATCTGTAACCACGAAACACCTGTCGAAACAGCCAGTCCCCGGAACCGAATCAAATCCGGCATATTCGTCGTGTGTCGGAAACGCTCGTGACGTATGCGAATGCTCCGCGTTCCTGACTTCACAGCCTCTACACGCATTCAGCTAGTCAAGACCAGAGAGACGCAGACAAAGGGATGGCTTGTGTAGGAGTGATGTAGCAACTGCCATTCCGGAAAGGAAGTCGGTCGGTAACACGTACCTCCCGGCTCCGGACCTTGGACGGAACCTGACAAGAAAGCACTTTCTTTAAATCAAGCGAGCAGTCCGTCTAAAAGGCAAACTTAACTCGTCCTGAAATCCTTCCTGTTTCAGGAACCTGAAGGCTCATTACCAGACCATAAAGAACCAGCCACTGGTACACATCTTGAGCCACACTCTGACTATTTCTTTAACAGGCATTTTGAGTATCAGCCTCACAATTTGCACCGACGTCACCCACGCATACTCAACCCTCCAGATTTCCTGTTACATTTTCCACATTATTCTCATCGCCGTGCACGTTCTGCACCTCATCCTCCCCGATGTAAGCATACCTACCACCTAATTACGCTTGACGAAAGCTACAAACGATAAGTTCCTCACGCAGTTTTCTCAGGCCTTCTCCTCAGCGCTGTCCTGTAACACCCTCAATGTATGTTCATCCCTTATCTTCACAGCCCACAAAACTCCCCTTGCAATAAGCGCTGGAAGATCCGGGTTTGAATCCAAGCTGAGGCAGGAGATTTTTCTTCACCCAACCTCCAATCCAGTAGGAATCGAGGTTCTTACCGGGAATAAAGCGGCCGGTGCATAAAATTCACCACTCAAATCCATCTGCTGCTTAGGCTAAAATGAGTTAACTATACCTCTCCTCCCCTGTACGCCTTAACGATGTGGTAAAGAAAAAGTTACCTTTTTATGTACTTATTCAATTGTGTGCGCTCTTTAACGACGATGTTTCAAACGCATAAATGATATTACAGTCGAATGATGTGACGATGATCGATCACAAATGGTATAGGAAATGGTTCAGAAGCAAGCGATCTTGGTCTGTCTCACTCAACATTTTTGAGCCGCGACCCAGATTATGCTAATTGCTTTGTCTTGCGACCGCATGAGTCCGATATAATGACAGGTGTAAAATTAAAGTATATATATGAATCGGTATGACGAATGTGACATGTTAACAGTTTAAATAAATTAATATAAACATAATCATCTATGCATTTACGCAATTCTGCATGGAACTGGGTTCAGTACTGTGACGCTTACGATTCTTACTATCTACAGTTAGTCTTCACAATCCCGCAAATTTGAGTTTTTTCGTGTTCTGGGAGGTATTTCTCGAACAGAGAAAATTCTGCCTACAGTACGATAACCGTCTGTCCATCTGCATGGAACTCGGCTCCCACGGGACCGTTTTTCATGAAATTTGATATTTTTTAAAATCTCGAGAAAATTTCTCATTCAAATCTAACAAGAATGCGAGTACTCTACATGCGACCAAAATATATTTCTCATCATATCTCAATTCTTCTTAGAATGAGAAATGTTTCAGATACAAGTTGTATAGAAAAACACACATTTTGTGTTCAGCAATTATTTTTCTTTTTCAAAAATTGTGCCGTTTATGATAATGTGGAAAAATATTGTACAGCCGGACAGGCTACAGATGGCAATATGACAAATGCGCATTGCATGCTGGATGCCTAAGGCTAAAGACACAGTCAGAATATGTAATGCTTATTTCTTTTCCACTGCAGCAATGGCGGAACGAACGCGCCTCTATGTTACGTTACACGTACATTGCCCTTCTTGTTGTAAGATTACGGTCAATCCAGTACTGCTACAGTGTCACTACACGTGAATACATCTACATGACGCTTATTTTAATACGCTTCGTGTGAGTAGTTTGTAGATTCGTAAAATTGTTTCGCGACCCAATCAGAATACCTTCCCGGATCGCGAACCACAGGTCGACAAACATTGGTCTATCTCAATGTATAAAATAAATTTTGGCCTGGCGTAACTGAGAAACACCACGACAGCCCCGGTCACGGCTGCATGCAAACCGACCGCGACTCCAACGGCTCTCGCCCCTGCAACGCGACTGTCCACTTTGACGATATAGTGGGAAGCGAAATAGCGGGAAATAATAATTACACGAACAAATGTTACTATGCATTTTTACACCAAAAAAAAACACACACACAATGTACCACGTTACCTTGTGGCGCGTTCGCGTAACCACTTTTGCCCTGGAAACGCAACAATACGTTCCCCTTTTTATTGTTGGCGTAGATGTGACCGTCAACAATATAAAAAGGTTCAGTGATGCCATGGAAATGCAATAATTGGTTCACTTTGCACTGTTGTCGAACTACAAAATATCTCGTTCTGCTGTTAACAATAAGCATTAAACATTATGAGTGTGTATGTGTCTGTCTGTCTGTACCGTTGCCTAAAGGTACTCTGGCATCCAAATCACATCATTTCTGCGCCGTCTTATACTGACATCTGTATCCCGCCGGTCACTACCGTGTTTTGCCACATTATCCAAAAAACGTCACAAAACAAAAATATTGAATACAAAATGTATGTTTTTCTCTACCACTTCTATCCGAAACATCTCATTCTACGAAGAATTCTGCCAGACAGCATACATTACGTGGGTCTTCAAGTAAAGTTTCCGTTATTCTTGTCAGATTGTAATTCAACTTTAATTTTCTCGACAGATTACAGAAAAATCCTCAAATATAAAATTTTATAAAAATCTGTCCGGTTCGAGCAGCGTCGTTGTATGCGGACAGACATGACGATGCTAAACAGTCGCTTTTCGCAATTTTGCGAACGCGCCTTAGAAAACGGGGAATGTAGGATATTACACCGGGATAGGTTATGCCGCTCGCGTACTCCGCACGACGGGGTGACCTGGGATATTCGCTGTCTTGAATAAAGCAAGAAGTGTTAACAGAATTGTTAGCGGAGCTCCTTAAGAACCGCCAAGAGATGGGTGGACTCAATGAAATGGATTTTATAAATACTACATAACGTGGAGTGGCAAATAACATACTGCTATGCTCTGGTGGGCTCTTTGGGCAGCCAATACGTTGGGTCGATTGAGCTCGGTAGCTTGAAATGACCCCTAGATAAGCAGCTGACCTGCTCGGCTCGAATAAATCAGCTACGAAAGAGGGTATCCCGCGGACTGGGTATTCCTTAACAGCAATGTTGATCAAAATCGCCCACACGATTTAGACGCCGACCCCTCACGCACTATGCGCCCTATCCGAGCTCCGCTACCCGAACGCCCTGCCACAAACTCCAAGCCCTGCAATCCCAGACTTCGCACTAACTCCCGCACCTTGGCACGATACTAACAACTAGTTAAGCGAGGATCTGAAGGTTCCATTTTTCTTCGACAGAACAGCATTGGCCGCGGGGTTTCGAATAAAACAAATATATTTAAAGAAATAAAATGCGTGTTCCTTTTATAAAACACAATCTTGAGATCTCAATTCCTGATACTAAACAATGCAATTATATGCTGTACCTTTTATGACTTTGGTGACCTTAAGTTGACCAACGATGGTCAAGACCTGCTGCCATAAAATTAATCAATCATACTACAAATTAGTTGTGTTTACAGTATTTCATTCTTTGTAATTCTCTCTCACACAATGGGATGTTTAACGTAAAATGTCATCCGAGATGCTGGTCATCACCTAACGTGATGGCAATGCATGATAACCCACACAGCTAACAAGCCATAAAAAACATTAATCAGTATGAACTGGATCCCAGTCCCATTCAAAATTCTGCTTCAAATGCGAAACTTGTAAAATTGAAGCTAATTTCAGGAAAGAAACACCCAACAGCAAAATTAAAAGAACATGGGAAACAACCAACACTTTGGATCAAAAAGAATGCTTATAGTAAACTTGCTGTTAAGATGATAACCAAATTCAAAGAAAGACCCTGCAGCACAGAGTTTAGAATAGCCGTTCTTATAGACATTAATAAGAAAACAACCATCAATTACATGTTCTGAAATTCACAATATAACCTGAAGCACTGTATATCAAAATACTTTTTTCAAACTGTAAAAAATACATGTACTAAAACCTGTTCCCTGCTGCAGAAAGTTGTCTTCACAACTAAATTTGAAGTTGATGTCGTAAACACCAAAACAACACCCCACTTTCTGAAAAACCTCCTTCAAAATCAATGTCAATGCATCAACTGCCAATTTCCAAAGAAGTCATAAAATTAAAACCTGTATCATCATGGTTTAAGATACAACAAATTCAAACAGCAGCACTACTTTAAAATATGGACTCATGCATTGCACACACAAGTAAAAACATGGGTAAAAAATTCTGAAAACATGAAGGAAGACACCATTTGAGAGACCCAAATGAAGTTGGAAATACACGGTAGTGAAAGAAAGCTGGAAAAACCGATTGTTCCTTGTTGTCAACAGGATGCAGGTCAAACCACAACATAATAGCTCATAATACATTCATGTCATTGTTAGTAATAAAAGACAATATGTAAATATTGCAATACAGGAATAATGTAACAACACAAAATATCAATTTAAAAACCCTGTTATTGAACAGCTGGCAGGAACACACCAAAATACCGGAGCTTCACCCACAACTCAACAGAAAACTAACTTTGCTTTGCTTAGTGCCCACATGGCTTGGAATCCAAAAACGCAAAATTCTATGGGTAATAAGGTGCAAGGACAGGTGTAGTTCTGTATTTCATGACATACCCTTTGTTTAACTTAATCAGTTCCAAATACAAAGCAGTACTTTAAAATACAGTGCAATCAAACAAAAAAACATTGACCATAGTGAGCTGGTCACTTGGTAACAGAGCAATGCATGTAATGAATAAATGGTGAGAACAGAACGATGCATGTGGGGAGAATAATCTACCTGCACAGTAAATCCTTCTGTGATCTTGTGCCATGTCAACTGCAATGAGGCAAATCATACCAGAAGATGTGAATTTTCATCAGCCCCATATCTTACAGTCCTTAACATACATACATGTATGTATGTACACACACACACAAACCAAATTGTCTGAAAATGACATATACATAAAGCATGTTACCACATTCACACATAAAAGTCACGACAGTAAGTGAAATACTACTCCCTGCAAGACACAGGATGATCTGATGATTTTGCAAGTACAGATGCCAAAATTATTATTACGTGAGCCACTTATTTCATGAATGGTTCAGTTTTGTTAGAAGTAATATTACTGAAGTGCACAACACAGAAACACGGGTCTGTTACATGTCCCTGTACATCTTGTCTATACACCACACGAACTTAAACACGTAACCATGACTCTTTTGGCACGATGTAATACAGAAAACAGGAAGATCATGCCCTTCTGAAAGTGACTACATATAACCTGAGAAATACGTACTGACGCTTCGAATCAACCTGTTGCCTCCGTCTTCAGGACTTTCTATCCTGAAGACGTAAATAACACACTCCTCCGAAGGCAAGTTCATATCCATCAGATTAAAACGGCAACACATCCCAAGGCAACCATCTTCACTGTCACAACCGCCGACTATAAACTGTCAGTGTTGTTCACGGAAATTACCGTTAACCTTTTGGCGCCGTAGTTATTTTTTAAATTTTAGCACACCCTGTATATAAAATGTGAATAATACAGGAGCCAAATACGTTAGAATTATGAAACAAACTGCATTTTGAAGAGAAAAAAATGGAGAGTATATACCATGTTTAAAATATTCAGTACCTATATTTGTTGAATAAATATATAAAATGCAACTTTAAGAGGTTAGCGGTGCGGTACGACCACTATAGTTGACATTAGGCATCAAAAGTTTAATTGTGAAATAATACAACCCACACGCTCCTGAAAAATGTGGTCTGCGTGTTAAAGGAAGTGGTACTGTACATACCTCACCCTCTTAGGCGCGTTCGCATGCTCACGACAAGCACATATTTACCTCAGTCATTCAACTGGCGGTAAAAGAAAACATGACGTGGCCGGCCTAACGCGTATATTCAATTATAAAATCTTTACTCATGCACGATTCTGTCTAGAGCACAGCAATTCACCTCATGAAAATATATGACCCTGTCTTTCGGTATCCATTTCCTTTACTAGCCGGCCAACCATATTCGAATTTGGCGCCAACGTCCCGGGCACTTACATAGACATGCCCGGACACAGCAAGATTTCGTCTACATAACTCATTAGCACCTTACCTTCCTCTGAGCCTCTGCAGCGAAACCGGATTTTGTTGCTCGGTTGCTGGCCATTATTGTCCTTAGCACAACAAACACAACACGACCCTCGGAGCAGCAGCAAACACAGCCAACAGCACGTTCCCACTGATAATGTCAGTTGACTAAACCCCGCCGTCTACCAAGTACTTTCAAGGTATTGAGTTTTCCGTTCAAAGTCACGTGGTCTTCATGTCGCAGTCTCATTGGTAGAGAATGATGTCATGCCGACGTTGCCACTACAACAGTTGGGTGAAACGCATATGGTAAAGTGAGTTAAGTCAAGATGTAGAAAAAGTGCACAGTGAAAAGAAACCGTAAGTTACACAAGTCTTCTGTACATAATACAAGCGACTTTGTATGCTGTCGACCTGAATCTGTCAATGAAGAAATACTTTCCAATCGGCATATTTTAGTAACAATATATGGGCATCACAAATCAACTCTACGCGCCAAGAATCACATATGGAATTCCGATATATCACAGCAAATATTACCAACATCTACACAATATTTATCCAATTCAATTTGCCCAGTACGAAATCGTGAAATAGGGAAATTTCGTTCCTTTTTATTCGCATTAAAATTCCGGTTTTCACCTACAGTCAATTTTCTCGCAAAACCATTAAATATAGGAATTCAAACTGATAGACGGATTTCGGTTGGACACCAAATTACCCCACAATTTCAGCGTACAAACTAAACCACTGTTCCACATCAATAACACAACCCGGCTGTTTATTTCACGGCAGCAGAGTATTTCTCAGTCCCTAAACGAATGCCAGCTTTTAACGAAAACGTCCCTGTGCGATGTGAAGGACGTTCCTGTTTTGCGATTTAACACAGGTGTGAACAGGCAAGTACGCGCACGTGTCTCGAAGTTTCAGGAATGGCATGAGCTTCCCTTGCACAGCTTAACCTTTTGACGCCTAATGTCAACTATAGTGGTCGTACCGCACCGCTAACCTCTAAAGTTGCATTTTATATATTTATTCAACAAATATAGGTACTGAATATT